>Ga0163111_10000447_pt1 | contig 24794 bp, 18 predicted proteins | sample CRUFie1St18metaG_FD_109645 | JGI IMG/M metagenome (GOLD analysis project Ga0163111, IMG submission 109645) | Marine microbial communities from the Costa Rica Dome - CRUD Field 142mm St18 metaG | ecosystem: Environmental > Aquatic > Marine > Oceanic > Photic zone | place: Costa Rica: the Eastern... | reverse complement strand
CCTGTTACAGGATCAATTGTTTTTCCTTCCGCATCTCGTGTTGTTGGTTTACCTTGTTTGTCTGTTATAATACCTAAACCTTCGTCAACACTCATCATTCTACTTTGTGCTTCTACTTGACTTTGCATTTCCAATTCTCTTTGAGCATTTTCTTTGAATTGGTTTGTGCCTTGTAATGCACCTACATTAGATAATTTTCCTGTTCCTGCTGCACCAAATATACGGTCCATTGTAAATGCTTGACTTAACGCGCCTTTTGCTGCACCTGTAGCTCTTACGCCTTGATTAAGTGTTTTATTAAAGAACCCTGCTATCTTTCCTTCGCCTTTAACAAATTTTCTATCACCCAATCCAGGATCTAATACTGCTCCTTGGTTGATTCCAGAAAAAGATTTAAACAGACTACTTGCTTTATTTCCTAAACCTTTGTTTTTAGCAGTGTCTTGTACCTCTTGAAGGCCTAAGTTTTTAGCTAAATCTTCACCACCAGATGTTTTTAATTTTTCTATTTTAGTCTGTACGAGTGCAGACATTTCATTTTGTTTACTAGGATCTGTATTTTGTTGTAAGGTTTTTATAGCAGAAACTACATCGGTTAGATCTGCTCTTGCTGCTTCATTGCTGTCTAATGCTTTTTGTACCTCACTTGCATTAGCTCCTATGTTTTTGTTTAATACAGCAGCTGCTTGAGATCCCTGATATTGTCGTCTATTTCTTGTTGTGCCTATAACACCTTGTGATATTCTAACATCTTCTGCTAGTGCTTTAATAGGGTCTGTGGCTGTAAATTTGTTTGTATCGGCATCTTTAAATTTAGCAGTACCTGTTGTTTCATACTTTCCAGCTCTTATAACATTTTTACCACCAACTCTTAAGACTTGATCTTCTTCAAAACCAAGTCCGCCTTCTGAACCAAACTCATCGGCTGATATTTTTCTTTTATTTAAACTTTTTCCTGTTGTTGTTACTTGGTTAGAAAGAGCGCCTACATCTCTTACACGACTTTCTCTTTTTAAAGCTGCTTGATCTCTATCATATTGTGCTGCGTAGTCGGCGTCTGACATACCATAACCACGACGCTTTTCTTCAGTATCTAATTTTCTTCCTGATCCTGCCTTTCCTCCGCCTTGGCCTATGGTTGTTTTGTCTGCTTTTTCTTTGATTGAGGCCTCTTTAGCATTCTTTGCTGCCTGAGCTATGTCTTTATCTACTTGACTTGGGCCACCGCCTCCGCCAGTACCTCCACCGCCGGTACCACCTCCACCTTTACCTAATATATTTTCTATTCTATTTAGAGATTCTAAAGTTAATTTGTTCTGTTCTAATATTATTGTACGAACTGCTTTACCGCCTTGATCTCTTTTTAATTGTTCGGCAGCTTGTTGGTCCAAACTTTTCTGTTGGTTGTCCTGGGCTCTCTTGTCCCTCATTCGAACAATACCAGCAAACGCTGCTTGGGCTAAATTAAGTTTTTCGTTTTTATCATTTATTTTTTTATTGTAAGCAGAATCTGCTTTTAGTTCTTCTGTTTCTGCTTTAATGGCATCTTCAAGATTTCTAAGTTCTTGAGAGGTAGCCATGTCCTCGCCTTTATCGCCGACGGCTTTTACCTCATCTATGAGTTTCTTTAAATGTTTTTCATCCATTGGCATTTTTTTCTAGCTCCAAGTTTGTTTTCCTGCCTTCTCTTTAGCTTTTTCAGCTTTGTTTTTAAGATGAACAATTAACATACCTACATAAACTTCCCTTTCCCAGGGCATCATATTTTCTAACTCTGTTAAACTATAATGATGTTCTTGCATTAACAAAAAATTGGTCCTGTAATAATTATCAAGACTCTCCTGAGAAAGGCTTAGGCGAAAAAATGTTCGTATCCATTAATATTAACTACTTGGTCCTCATCACAATGTGGACACTTGTAATCTATACTATGTTGTAATACTGGCATTGCCTGTATAAACTTTCTCATCTCATCAAAAACATCTATAGGAAGATTCTCTACAAATTCTATAAGTTCTTCCTGTTTAACATCTTTAATCAACTGTTCCTCTTCTTCTGTAACAATTGAATTAATACAATGTTTAATAATATCTACATCTGTTTGTTCATCATCTAGTGCAACTTTCAATGCACTAGGAAATTTCATGTTAATAATAAAATCATCATTAACTTTTATTTCTCCATTTGGAAGATCTCCTAAACCTTTAACTTTCATATCTTCTAAGTTAAGATTGTATTTAATCGTTCCCTCGCAATTTCCACAAGTAAGATTAAACTCTTGTTCTTCTCCAACAGAAACCATTCTGATTTTAACGAACAAGTCTTGCAGTGCAAACAATGGTAGTCCTTCTACATCTAGTTTTCCAAATGTACAATTATCTACTACCTGAGCACATGCCTGTAACATCTCATTGTAGTCATCACCTTCACTTGCCAACATTAGAATCTTTTCTTCTTTAACTAGAAACGGTCTATACTTAACTGTTTCTCCGTTCATAAAAGTAGTTTCATATATTGGCGCATCTACTTTAGGTAACATAATTTATTTCTCCATATTAATATTATAAACCAAAGAAAGAGAATAGGCCTTTGCCTCTTCCTCTTTCTGATCTTTCTTCTAAAGTATGTAATCCGTCTGATTGTACCTTTTTACCATGATCGGATTCTATACTTAGTCCTCCTCTAGACTTACTAGGTTGCATAGGCCCACTAGCAAGCATATTGTCGTCGTGTTGTAATGCTAAACTATTTACACCACCACTAACCACTGCTTTACCATGTTCGGTAGAAATAGTGTTATTGGATGAGTCATGTTTTAGCTCTAATTTAGAAGTTAATTTTTCTTCTGGTACCTTATACGCTTCACCTGGGTGTTGTAAAGGTAAGTCTGATAATTTTTGAATTTTTCCTCCAACATTTGTTCCATCTCTATCACCTGAGACATCATCATAATCTCCAGCAATATTGGATTGAGAAGTTTGTTGTGGTTGGAATGTAGACAGTCCATTACTTCTTTCTGAATCAGTAGATTCCCAATATGCAGATGAGACAATTAGTGTATTTCTCACAGGTGCTGTAGTACTACTAGATAAAGGAACAAGGTTAAGAACTTTAGGCATAGCCTCATATAATCTCCAGCCCTTTGTAACATTGTCCTGTACATCTAATGCTTTAATATCTATTGTACACATTACATGTTCAGGATATCCTATTTCTTGGCCGTTAGTATCTACACAAAGTTTCATCCATTGTTCAAAAAATCCTCTTAACTCCCAGTCGTTTGTTGTAAGGAATGTAAAGTTTATTTCGTTTCCTAAAAATCCTACTTTTGTATTTCTATAAAATGTCCATGCACCTATATTAAATTCTTTATTACTTAATATCATACCAGGGATCTGTACTTCTTCACAATATAATTGAATTGTTTGTTCAGTACTACCACCCATTGGTGCAATCTTAGCAGACATTGCTTTTCCTAGATTTCCTATATTAAATGTTACTTCAAACCTATCTGCTCTGGCAAAGGTACGCTTTTTAATATCTTCTAAATAATTTGTTAATTTTTGACTTGATGGCATTATCGTGTTCCTGATGTACTAATTGACATTCTTCTTTTTCTGTCTGGTTTATCCATTGTATTTCTATATACAGTTCTATCTGATGCTCCTACAAAACTTTGTACCGGCAAAAATATAGCTGCTTTCCAATTTTCAGGATCTACTTCTATCATCTTTCCTGTTATATGAGGAGTTAAATATTTTTTAACAGATCCTCTTGCTTCTGGAAATCTAGAAAAGTTTTTTAAAAAACTCCATGTAGCTCTTAATACACTTTTATCTGTAAGTGCACTCCTGTCTGTTGGCATTATTTTATCCAATAAATTGGCTCTAAATGTTGGGGCTAAATAATGTAAGTTAATACCACTGAAACCACCAGGTGAAGGTTCTGTAATTACAACTAAAGGTACAGTATCATAGTAAGGCAAATCTGCTTTTGTTTTAGGATCATAAGAAAATAAGTACATTTTACCTACTTCTAATTGTGTTGCTTCTTTACCTAAGTCAGATTGTCTTGCTTCTTGAAATGTATTAATACCTCTAGCATAGTTTCTAACAGCACGAACATACCATTGAACTGATTTGTCCTGGTGTCTGTTGCCCGCTGCGTTAGCAATATCTCTAAATGGTGTAGCCATGTAAGTATTTATACTAGATACCTAGTTCTTTTTCAGTAACTATCTTAAATTCCATGCCTTGCGCTTTACAAAAATCCTTTGCAGATTTCCATTTGGCCTCGTTAACTCCGTATTGCGCTATCTCTTGTAAGTATCTTTTAGTTTTTCTTTTGCCAGGAGGTGGTGCTTTTGTAAATCTTTCTGGTTTTACCTCTATTAAATACTTCTTTATACTCTTTTCTTCTTGTACTTCTATATAGAAATCAACCATATATCTGTGTACTTTATTATCTAAAGGGTTACGATAGGGTATTGCTATTTCCTCAGATACCCAGCCTACAATAGAATTACTACGATCACACCAGTTCATAAACTTCAATTCATAACTTGATCTATAGATTATAGAGTTGAAGTCGCCAAGATACTTCGTAGGATTTTTAGGAATAAACTTTCCTTTATATATTTCTTTAGCATAAACCATATAAATAAGACTATAATGTTAACTAAGTATTTATAGAGGGTAAACAATGGGTATGGAAGAAGCTAGATTAGGAGGTCCCGGAGCCACTTCATCTGCTAATAATAAAAGTATAGGAAAGTTTCACTATCCACAAGAACTAGGAGATGCTAGATTTCCTAACATGGTAAACTTCTATATTTATGCTAAAAAAATAACTGCACAAAAAACAGCAGGCTCTGCTCGAGAACTAACTACAACAGAAAAAGAATCTCGTGCAAATGAAAATAGATCCAAAGCTGAGAACTATGAAAAGATTACTAAAAGAGCATCTGCTATAGCAGGAGCTGTAGGTGGTTATTATCTTGGTAAAGCAACATCTGGAGACGGTGTTTCAAAACTAATGGAACTAGGAAAAGGAGTAGTAACAGGTGCTGTTGCAACAGGAGTTATGGCAGCTGTAGATGAAAACCAAGAAACACAAATATTAAAAGATCATATTTCTTTATATGTACCACAGTCTATTATATCAGCATACACAGCTAATTGGGACGAAACAGACTTAGGACCTTTTGGAGGCCAAGTGGGCGCAGGAACAGGTGCACTATCAGATCTAGCAAATAGTGATGCTTTAGAATTAGGAGGCAGAGGAGCCATAGCAGCAGCGGCAAATATTCCTTCAGCAGTCGGCATAGGAGATTTAGATTTAAATGCTGTGTTTGAAGCTACAAGTAAAAAAGTAGGTAACCCATACAAAGAACAATTATTTAAATCTATGGGCTTTAGGCAGTTTTCATTTCAATATCAGTTTTCACCTAGAAATACACAAGAAGCAAGAGATGTTCAAAAGATATGTAATTTATTTAAAGAACACATGCACCCTGATGTTACAGAAGCAGGTATGATGCTAATATATCCTTCAGAATTTAAAATAGAATTTCATTATAGTGATGGAACTTCTAGTAAAAGAAATAAAAACTTACCTAAAATATCATCAGCTGCTTTAAAAAATTGTAAAATAACATATGGTCCTGATGGTATGTTTAATACATTCCAAAACTCAGGTGGTATGCCAACAGAAACAACTTTAGAATTACAATTTGTAGAACTAGAAACTCTTACAAGTAAACGAATTAGAGAAGAGGCAGAAGATGGAGGCGTTGGACTATAATGTATTTTAAAGCTTTACCCAAAATTGCATATCCCTGGCAGGATAAAAACGGAACATTTCGTGCAGCACAAGTTCCAGATATTTTTAGACGAGTACAATTAGATAAGTTTTTTAAAAATAGACAGGTGTTAGTTGAGTTCTGGGTTCCTGATGGAGATCAACCAGAACATGTAGCATATAATTATTATGGCTCTATGCAATATCATTGGTTAGTATTGTTAGCAAATAATATTGTAGACACTAAAAGAGAATGGCCACTATCCCATAGAGATTTGGTAAGTTATGTAGATGACAAATATGGAGCAGGCAACGCAACATCAGTACACCACTATGTAGATTCTACAAAAACAGAATTGATTGTAGATTGGGACGCAGCAAAATTAGCAGGTGGTACTATTAAAGAGATAACAAATTTTGATTATGAAAACGATATCAATGATAAGAAAAAACAAATAACATTATTAGACAAAAAATATCTAAAGGACATCGTAACACAATACAAAAAATTGGTGAGATAATATTATGGCTGAAGAAGCATTAATCAAACCTGGTGATGTTACAATAGACGAACTATCTATTGTAGCACATGACGGAACAGAATATTCATTACAAAGCGAGGGTATGCTCGCAGAAATAAACATATATGAAGATATATGGAATAAATTTATGACTGGTGATATTGTAATAAAAGACGCAGCAGATTTTGTGGCAAATGCACCTATTATGGGTGGCGAAATTATAAACATAAAAATAAGAACAAACACTTTTGAGGACACACCAGACGCCATTATTAGTAGATCATTTCAAGTTTATGCTATTAAAAACAGAAGTTTAAATAATGATAGAGAACAAGTTTATGTTTTAAACTTTTGTTCTGTTGAAATGATATCAGATCAAAATTTAAACATACATAAAAGATATAAAGGAAACACCGAAGAAATAATTCAAGATATATGGGATCATTTCATAATAGAAGCAAGACACCCATTAGAAAAAGATTCTCCTACAGGCATAGTAATAGGAGATACTCCTCACGCATCTAATATAAACTTTATTGCAAATGGCTGGACACCAATACAGACATTAGATTATATGTCAAAATATATTAGAGGAAACAAATATATAGGAGCGGATTTTATATTTTATGAATCTAATAAAAGACAATGGTTTACATCACTACAAGAAAGAATAGCTAGTGGTAAGGAGGCACCGTTTGAAGAATATATATTCTCTCCAGGGGGAACAAAAGTAGAGGCAAGAAGTTCTGGAGAAAATTTTACAGGCTTACAACTACCTGTTGGTTGGTGTAAAATAGATTCTATGAAAATCCCTAGAACAATAGACATTTTAGACGGCCAAGATTCAGGACAGTATGCACAGTCTGTTAGAGCATATGATATTTTTACAAAAGAAAGAGTGGAGATGGATATAGATGTTAGAAGAGACTTTGAAAAATTTGTTCATACAGGGGATGGTGTACCTGTACCAGAAGGTATAAAAAGAAACCCACAGTCTATGACAACATTAAAATTATTAAATAGTGTAAATAATTTAACACAAACAGCAGGTATTCCAGGCTCTAAATCAGGCAACTCAGACAACGAAAATATTATAGGCGCTACTTTATATAGAGATAATTATTTTAGTTCTTTTAAAGACTACACATTTGAAATAGATGTTCCTGGAAGAACAGATATAGAAGTGGGTATGATGATATACATACAATATCCTTCGCCAAAAACAAAAACAGAAGACTTAACCTTTGATGACATATATGATAAACAGTTATCAGGTAAATATTTAATAACAGCAATAAGACATAAAATAGATAATGTTGCCCATGTAATGAAAATGGAAATTGTTAGAAACGGACTTGAAGAATCAATGGGTCCTCCTGAGGAAAAAGCATAATGAATAAATTGAAAAATTATGGAAAACTAAATGTACCTGACTTTGTTTGGTGGGTAGGTATTGTAGAGTCTAGAGCTGATATAACTAAAACAGGAAGATATAGAGTTAGAATATTTGGCTATCATACTTCTAATACAGAAGATTTGCCTGTTAAAGATTTACCCTACGCACCCGTTATTAATAGCGTTACAACTGCAGGAACATCTGGTATAGGAGAGACACCTAACTTATTGCCTGGCTCTACAGTAATAGGTTTCTTTAGTGATGGTGACGAAGCACAAATGCCTGTCATACTAGGATCTATAGCAGGACTACCAGCAGCAAAGAATGAAGACTTAACAATAGAAGATGGTTTTAATGATCCTAATAAAAAATATCCTAGGGGAGGTTTTGATGAACCTAAACCTGAAGGTTTTGCAGGAGTGGGCGAACCAGATTTATCTAGACTAGCAAGAGACGCAGCAGCAGAGGAACATTTCTCATTACAAAGAAAAAGAGCAGAAAGAGAAATAGATATAAGAACAGCAGCAGCACCTTCAGTACAAACAGATGAAATATTAGATGATAAAGAAGGCATAGACTACGAAGGACAAAAATGGGAAGAACCATATGCAAGAGGTAAAGGTCCTTACGACACATTTAAAATGGAAGAGTTTACGCCTAAGTATTGGGACGCAAAAGCAGATATGGAATCTGGAGGAGATGGAATTCCTAAAGAACCCGGTACATATACATCTATGTATCCTTTTAATCTAGTTAGAGAAACAGAAACAGGCTTCACAACAGAAACAGACAACACAGCAGGAAACGAAAGATATGCTTGGTATCACCCTGTAGGAAATTATGAGGAAGTACAAGCAGATGGAACAAGAGTAAATAGAATAAAAGGCTCTGACTATGAGATTGTAGCAAAGGATAAAAATGTTCTTATAAGAGGCTCATGTAATATTACAGTATTGGGTGATGCTAAAATGTTAGTTACAGGAAACAAATATGAGGAAGTAGAAGGAGATTATTTCCTAACAGTTTTAGGAGACAGAGTTACAAAAATTAATGGTAATGATGTTAAGTCTGTTATAACAGATGAAAATACAACTATAAAAGGCATGAGAACTGTTCGTGTGGCATTAGATGATAATGAAACAATTATAGGTTCTCAAACAGAATCTGTAGGTAAGTTTAAAACAGAAACAGTCGTAGGTAATGTAACAGAAACATTTAATGCCAATCATAATACTTTTGTTACAAAACAAAGTTATCTTAGAGCAGGTACAACATACGCACATCAAGCAGGTGGTATTATGACACTAGCCTCAGGAGGTAATCAAACTTTTGTAACATCTAAGAATCAAAAATTAGAAGTAGGACAGGCACAAGATATGGTAGTTGCACAAGCACAAACAATAACTGCCACAGGACATACAACAATTAATAACAATGTAACAATAACAGGTACAACACATTCAGTTGGAGATGTATCAACAGATGCAGGTAATGCACCTACATTGGCGACACATAAACACAAATATAACCCAGGAGGCAACCCACCAACTGATGCCTCAGTACCAGATGCATAGGAGAAATAAATGAGTTGCGGATTAAGTAAAGCAATGATGGGAGCAGCAGAACAAGTAGATGCTTTGAATGAAGCAATCGATGCCTCTATAATGAATATACCAGGCATGGCTGAATTAGATAATTTAGCAGCAACTGCTCAGGAAGCAGCGCAAGGTGTAATGGATAAATTAAATGATGCTATACCTTCAATTAAATTACCTGATGTTCCTTTTGGGCAGTTAGGATTACAAGATCAAATGAAAGAGTTGGCAGCACTAACAGCATTAGGGTACTTACAAGCTCCAAAAATAGCAGCTAAACTTGCTGAAATGAAAGCAAAATATAGTGGCACAGATGTTGATATAGACAACTTAGCACAACTATTAAGAAGCGGAGCATTAGATATAGATGAGATATGTAAGTTAGTTCCTAATGTAAACACAGATGGCATCAATGTAGAAGTAAAAGGAATACCTACAACCTTCCCTGACATAGACCCTGTAGCATTAGTAAGGAAAGGTAAACTGCCAGACTCACCTGTATTTGATAAAGATTTTGTTGATCTAGATGTTAATGTTGTAAGTAGAAAACAAGCAGATGATTTTTTAGATATAGAACTGCCGTCTTTTAACTTCTAGCGTATAAATACTATTATGGCCATACAAAGACAGAAATTAGGAAGAATATATTCAGACTTTGATCTTGCTTTTAGCAAGAATGCTTTAACAGGCGACATCAATAAAAAGTTAGATGTTAATGCTGTAAAACAGTCTATGAAAAATTTAATCTTAACTGATATTATGGAAAGGCCATTTCAACCAGACCTAGGCTCCCGATTAGGAGGTTTGTTGTTTGAGAATGCAGACATATTTACTACTGATGCTATTAGAGCAACCATAGAAAATTTATTGGAAAATTATGAGAGAAGAGCAAAAATTAATAGCGTCGATGTAGAGCCTGATATCGATAGAAATACTTATGAGGTTACAATCAACTTTTTTGTAATAGGGATAAATGAACCTCAAGAATTAGAAGTTAAACTAGAGAGATTACGATAATGGCACAATTAAATGTAACAGAACTAGACTTTGAAGATATAAAACTAAACTTAAAAAATTATCTAAAGTCTCAAACAGAATTTTCAGACTACAACTTTGAAGGCTCAGGCCTTGCTGTGTTGGTAGATATGTTAGCATATAATACACATTACAATGGTATGTTAGCACACATGCTTGCTAACGAAAACTTTATAGATACAGCAATAAAAAGAGAATCAGTAGTATCTATTGCAAAGGCACTAGGATATACCCCGAGATCATATCTAGGAGCAACAGCAACAGTAACGGTTACAGTTACACCACCCACATCATTTACATCAACAACATTAGAGCTAAGTAGAAATACATCATTCACAAGTTCTATTAATGGAGCGTCATATAACTTTTATCCATTAGAAAGTATAACAGCCTCAGCACAAGTTATAGATGGCGTAACAAAATTTGTTTTTACAGACTTACTACTAAAAGAAGGCACAAGAACATCTAATCAGTTTACAGTAGAAGCAGCCAATCCTCAAGGACCTTATATTATTCCTAATGAAAGTATTGACGCTTCTACAATAAGAGCGAGAGTACAAACATCTTTAGCAGACACATCTCTTACAACTTGGAATAAGCATACAACATTATTAGATGTTAAAAATGATTCTAGAGCTTATTGGGTAGAAGAAGGTATTGACGGACTTACACAATTAAGATTTGGAGATGGTGTTATAGGACAAAAATTAGAAGTTGATAATGTAGTAATAATAGACTATATTGCAAGTTCAGGCGCAACACCTAATGGTGCCAAAACATTTACATCAGCAGGTACAATTTCATCAGGCGGAGAAACTGTTTCTGTAGCAACATCAAGTCCTGCATCGGGCGGTAACATACAGGAAACAGTAGATGAGATTAGATTTAACGCACCAAGATTAAATGCCACAAGAGATAGAGCAGTTACAGAACAAGATTACAAATCATTAATATTACAAAGCAACTCTAATATACAATCTGTTGCAGTATGGGGCGGAGAGAAAAACGATCCTCCTATGTATGGTAAAGTGTTTATATCTCTCAATCCTGTTCCAGGCCAGATTATTACAGAACAAGATAAAGACAATATTAAAAACAGTATTATTGATCCCAAAACACCTGTAGCGATTATACCTGAATTTGTAGATCCAGAGTACACATATTTACAACTTGAGATTGATACAACATACGATCCCAAGGTTACATCACTAACAAAAGGTGAAATAGAAACAGCGGTTAAATTACAAGTAGATAACTACTTCAATAATTATCTTAATAAGTTAAATAAAAGTTTTTATTACAGCAGATTGCATGACTTAATTAATGCACAAACACCTGCTATTATATCTACAAATATAAGATTAGGCTTACAAAAAAGAGAAAAAGCAACACTAAATAAAGATCATAATTATACGGTTAAGTTTAATCAAAAATTACAACCAAGAGAATTAAGTAGCACATACTTTGATATTGAAGTATCAGGAGCTACTCATAAGGTTTTATTACAAGACACACCAGGAGTAGGAGTAACTGCACCTTCATATAGTGGCACAGGTACAGTTAAAGCAATGGGAACAGATGGCTTCCTACAAGCAGAAGTGGGTACAATAGATTATGATTCAGGTACAGTATCACTTCCTGGATTAAGAATTAAAAAATTATACGGAACAGAGAAAAATTTAAGAATTAATGTTACACCTCATGATAGTATTAAAGACATTACTACACAAGCTCTTATTAGAACTTCCGATACAAGCACAGCAGCAGTCGTTGCTAAACCTTCTAGGAATACAGTTTTAATACAAGACGATAGTGTTTTGAATGCCACAATTAATACTGTATCAGGTATAAAGATTACAGCTAATAAAGAAGTCGAAGAGATATAATGGCAGATTATATTCCATCATTTTATAGATATGTATCATCTATAACGAATACAGCCGGAGGTACAGGGTACTTTAATGTTCCTACTGTTACTATTTCTGGCGGTAACGGAACAGGTGCTACAGCGACAGCGTCTGTAAGTGGTGGAGTAATAACAGGCTATACAGTTACAAATAAAGGCACAGGATATACGAGTGCTCCTACAATCACAATAACACCTCATGCTAGTGATACATCAGCAACAGGGGCAACGGCTACAGCAGTTTTAGATGCTGCACAAAGTAATTCAAGCCTAGAAGTAAGAAATACAAGTTATCAATTAAAAGAACAAGTACCTCAATATTTAAGAACAGAGTATCCTACATTCGTTACATTCCTAGAAAAGTATTATGCTTTTATGGATTCAAACTATGCAGATCCTAATAACTATACATCTGATATTGATTATGCAAGTGAGACATTCCTAGATAAATGGAGAGGAGCATTAGTATCAGACTTTCCTAAACTATTAAGCGTAGACAAATCATTCTTTTATAAAAGGGCTAAAGATTTTTATGAAGCAAAAGGAAGTAAAAGATCTATAGAGGCCTGGTTTAGAGTATTGTTTGATGAGAATGTTGATGTAAACTATCCATATCAATATGTATTAAAACCTTCTGATGGAGTTTATAGTGTTGAAAGAGCTATAAAAATACAAGAAGCAGTACATGGCGGAGGCAGTTTAGAGCCATTAGATTTAGATGGTAGAAATATTGATGTTCGATATAAAGAAACTACAGGTACAGTTACAGTTACAAAACATACAAACGCTCAAGTAAAAAGAGTAGAAAAGAATACATATCAAACAAATGGTTTGACATTACAAAGATTTGAGCTTATACTAGGTTTTGACGAAGAAGAAGTTACAACAATTAATGGTCCAGGAGCAGGAGCAACATTTACAGCAGCAGTAGGTGGAGGCAAAGTAACAGGAATAACAGTAAACAATGGTGGTTCAGGTTATGTTGGAGCACCTCCTATACAAATTTTTGCTAATGGCGGAGATAACATTACAACAACTGCCACAGCACATGCACTTGTTTCCAATGGAGTAATAACAAGTGTTGTAATAGACAATGAAGGAGCAGGTTATACTAATGTTCCAACAATAGAATTAAATTTAGATCCAGTTAGATCTTATGTTGTAGATGACGGCGCAGGTAACTCAGACGATGACATATATGGTTATCTTGTTAGAGTATTAACAGGCGTATCATTTAAAACATATACAGGTTCAGCAGCTAACGCAGGATTTAAAGTAGGACAAATATACGCAATTAACGAAACAGGAGATGACGGTAAAGCATACGCTGTGTCAGGTTATTTTGCTGAGGATTATACTTTTATAGGTGGATCAAACGATGCCTTTATAAGGGTAACAGCAGTAACATCAGCAGGCCTTCCATCAGCATTCGTTGTTGTTAATCCAGGTTCTACTTTCTTAAAAGACACAGCAGATATACAAATTACTTCTCCCGCAGGAGAGACATGTACTATTACATTAACAACAGGATATCTATTCGAATACGAAGGTAAATATAAAAACGACCAAGGTAAATTATCCGATGTTAATGTACTGGCAGACAACAAAAGATACCAACCATATTCGTATGTAATTAAATCGGGTATTGCACAACCTACTTGGAATAGAGCTTTACGAGATACAGTTCACCCTTCAGGTATGGAAGTGTTTGGAGATTTGATTGTTAAGAGTGAAATTAACTTTAACATAGACTTTAGTGTTGAATCTACAGGATACACATTCTATATATTTGACGCAGACGATGAAGCAGTTACTATTGAAACAGTAGTATTTGATCTAAGTCTTGCTAAAGCAGATACTGGAACACTATCAGAAAATCATGCTATACACTTTGTCCCAGCAGACAAAACAGACTCAGCACTTGCAACAGATCAAGGATCAAGTCCTTATTGTGTGGCTGGGTATTGGAATGATGACAATGATGGCGTATCCGCAGACAATTATAATATAGGTGATGAACAATTTGTTATTGCATTTTCCAAAGCGTTTACAGAGGCACTTACAGCTTCTAGTAGCGTAGCAGAAGATGCTATAGATATCAGTTTTGTTAGAACATTTAATGAAACTACATCTAATACAGATACTCAGACAAAACACTTCTATAAAAACTTCTTGGAGAGTTATACAAATGTTTACTGGACACCAGCAAATGGTTCCGGAGCCTATACAAACGATACCGCAGATACTGGTGAATACCAATATTATGTGGCAACAAGTTTAGGGTCAGTAACAACCTCAGATTCTATTAATGTAGAAAGAATCTTGAGTACTCCTGATCCAGATGATACAATTTCTGTAACAGAAGTTGCACAAATATCAATAGCATTTAATAGAACATTTAGTGATACAGGAAATCAAAATGATACTGCTGTTATAGGAATGAACTTAGTGTACACCGACAGTACATCTAATTCAGATTCCACAGCATTAACCGTATCCAAAGGGTTCAGTAATGCAGTAGCAGATATTTTAGACGGAGTGGTGCTTACAGTAGCGATGGCAGAAACAGATACTGCAACTGTAAGTGATACAGATACATTCGCATTAAATAAACCAGTTTCCGAAACAATAACCAATTCGGAAGCGATAAACAGTATAAATACAAGTAAAGGAATAACTGAAACGCCAAGCGCGGCAGAATCCTTAGCAAATGTACTAAACAAACCAGCAGTAGCTGATAGTGCAGGGGCTACAGACACAGGTATAGGTTCAATGCAAGACTATGCAGATCCTAGTTACTTGTCAGAGGACTATGTAGGTACCGGTTGGAACTTTACATAACGATAAACATATTAGGAGAATAAAATGTTTAAAAATGATAAATCAAAAGCTACAGGTAAGCTTATTGTTGAAATCAAAAACGACAAAGGTGTCGTTGTAGAAACACGCGAGGTAAAAAACCTTGTTGTTGACGACGGCCTAGAATTTATTGCGTCCAGAATGAAGGACACAACAGCCACAGCTATGTCTCATATGGCTATTGGAACAGGATCAACAGCAGCAGCTGCTGGGAATACTGCTCTAGGTACAGAGGCAGCTAGACAGGCACTTACTTCTACCACAGTTACAGCTAATGCTGTTGCTTATGTTGCATCTTTTGCAGCAGGTACAGGTACAGGTGCTATCACAGAAGCTGGTATTTTAAATGCCAACTCAGGTGGTACTCTACTTTGTAGGACTGTTTTTTCAGTCGTAAACAAAGGTGCGTCAGATTCAATGACGATTACTTGGACAGTAACAATTTCGTAAGGTAAATAGATGGCGCTAGTACTTAGAAGACTAGGTAGAGTAGAATTAGCAAGGACATTCCACAGAGATGTTCGTAACAGTAATGACTATTTCCACTTTGCCGTAGGAAGAACAACAGCATGGACTGATGATACAAGTCCAGAACTTCCTATCGATAATGATTCGTATGTTTCTAAGTTTAGGCGTAGCATGATGTTTACCCAAAGAATTGACTCGGCAGATGTTTGTTTACTAGCTAAACGAACAAATTGGCAAACCGGCACCGTATATGATGAGTATGATGATGCTTATACATCAACTAACCAATCATATTCTGGTGCCTCCAATTTAGCAGATGCTAACTTTTTTATTATGACGGATGAATTTAAAGTATATAAATGTATCAGTAATAATAACAATGGAGCTAGCACAGTTAAGCCTACAAGTACAGGTACATCTGTATTTGAATTGGCTGATAATTATAATTGGAAATTTATGTTCCAAATCTCAGCATCAGATCAAAATAGATTCTTAGATGCTGACTTTATACCTGTAAGAAAATTAACAGGTAATCCTACACATGATGTTACAGGAGAAGTAGATAGTATTACAATAGATGCAGGAGGCTCTGGTTATACAAGTGTTCCTACAGTAGTAATACAAGGAGACGGAGATGGCTTAGCATCTGGTACAGCTACTATATCAAGTGGCGCAGTAACAGGCGTAACAATTACAGCATCAGGTTCAGGTTATAGTTTTGCTTTTGTAACTTTTGTTGGTGGAGGAGGCTCTGGAGCAACAGGTACAGTTAATCTAGGAGATGCAGATTCACTCCCAGCATTACAAAGTGCTGTAGAAGGAGCATCTGTAAATGGAACATTAGACAGAGTTATTGTAACAACACCTGGCCAGGACTATGCAGAAAGTGATGTACAAGTTAATGTACAAGGAGATGGCACAGGAGCAGAAGCAAGTGCTTATGTTAACGCAGCAACAGGAGCTCTTACAAAGATAAGAGTAACAAATCCAGGCTCTGGTTATTCATACGCTAATATAGTTATTACAAATACATCAGCACCTGGAACAGGAGCTGTAGCAAGAGCTATTGTATCACCACAAGGTGGACATGGTTCAAACGCACCTAGAGAATTGTTTGCACACAATGTAGGTGTTACAGTATCATTCTCAGATAATGATAACAGAGATTTAATATTAGGCAACGACTTTAGACAGATTGCACTAATTAAAAATGTAAAAACACCAGCGGGTGTTACATATACAACGAACACAGCAACCACTTGCTTTATTATTACTGTAGCAAGTGTGACACCATACGCAGTAGATGATGTACTTACATCAGATGATGGAGGCTCATTTACTGTAATACAAGTAGATTCAACAAATAAAAATATTTACTTGACTTCCGAAATACCTCAAATAACTTCTAATTCAACTTTAACAAATACTACTCAAAACATTAGCAATTTGAGTATAAATAGTTTAACACAACCGGAAGTTGATAATGCTACCGGCGAAGTTATTTATTTAGATAATAGATCGCCAATCATTAGATCGGCAGACCAAGTAGAACAAATAAAGGCATTGATTAGGTTTTAACACATGGCATTAAATTTAAATACATCACCATACTACGACGACTTTTCAGACGATAAACGATTCCATCGTGTGTTATTTAAACCTGGTGTCGCCGTACAAGCAAGGGAGTTAACACAATTACAAACAATATTGCAAGATCAAATGGACAAAGGATTTGGTTTTGTAATACAAGAAGGTGCTGTTATAACAGGTTGTGCAGAATCAACCGAGAGTGTTAATTGGGTTAAGGTAAACGATACAGACGCAGCAGCAGCCTCAATAGATAACGATAAGCTTGTAAACTTCGTTGGTAAAGAAGTAATTGGTTCTTCAACAGGCCTTAAAGCAAGAATTATTGATTCAGAAACAGGTACAGTAAGTGGGGCGCCTAATCTTAAAACACTTTATATTAAATATTTAAATTCTAGTACTTCACATACTCACTTTAATGCCTCAGAAACTTTAACAGTTTATACACCTAACACAGGTGATGGAACAGGCGCAACAGATTTAGCAGGGTTTACTTTTGTTGTTAATAGTTTAACAGGAAATAACTATACTGCTAAATATTACGGAGCAACAAACAGAGTTACATTACAGCCAGGTATTATATTTGCCAGAGGCGCTTTTATAAAAACAGACAAAGTATCTTGTTTAGTAGACAAATACAACGAACTATTACCTAAGAAGGTAGGTTTTGTTGTAGAAGAAGCATTAGAACAAGCAGCAACAGATACAACATTACTTGATCCTGCACAAGGATCATTTAACTACAATGCACCTGGAGCAGATAGACTTAAATATACAGTAACACTAAAAGCATTTAGTCCTTCTACAACACTTCCAGAAAACTTCTACACATACGCACATTTTGAAGACGGTGCAATACAAAATGTAGGGCTTAAAAATAATCCACTACATGGTGTAGGACAAATATTAGCAAACAGAACATACGACGAATCAGGTAATTACCTGGTTAGAGGAAATACAGTTTCCTTAAGAGAACATTTAAACGAAAATAACAATGGTGGTATTTACGCATCATCAAATGGTGGTTCAAGAGATGCACTAATGATCCAAGTAGATCCTGGTGTATCATATGTAGGCGGACATCGTAGAGAATTATTAAGTTCCAAACGAATTCCTATAATGAAACCTTCAATGGATGTTACAAAAGAATCACAATCCATTTCAACATCATATGGTAACTATGTATTAGTAGATAACTTAACAGGAATATTTGATGTTGATGGTGGCAACTTAATAGATTTATATAACAACACAGCAGGAGCTGGAGGAGCAGGTTCCAAAGTAGGAGAGGCCAAAGTAAGGCAACTTGTATATGAAAGTGGAACTATTGGATCTACATCAGCACAATATAGATTATATCTATATGATATACAAATGCTAAGTGGAGATTTCACAGCAGTTAAAAGTGTAGATTATAATAATGGAGAAGCTTGGGGAGGTGTAGCAAATACAGTTCTCGAAAGCAGTCTTGCTGTATTAAAAGAAAGTAAAGTAAACAAATTAGTTTATAGACTTCCTTATAAAAATATTAAAACATTAAAAGCAGAATCAGGAAACACATACGATTATTCCTTCCAATATCAGAAAGAATTTAATGTAGAGTTAGATGGTACAAATGGAAATGCAACATTAACAGTTACAGGTACTGAGACATTCCCATATTCAGGTACACTAACAGATACACAGAAAAGAGATTTCATAGTTATAGCAAAAGCAGGTTTCACACAAAACTCTGCTACTGTTGCAGCAGGCGGATTTATAGATTTAACATCAGCAAATAGTAATGCAAGTGTAACAGTTAACAGTTCAACATCAATTACAATAGACACGGGTGGCGCTATTACAGGCACCGGTACTGTAAGAGTGTATGTACCTGTACAAGTGGCTGACGCCACACCAATCGCCAAGGCTTTACAAACAAGTCAGTACATTAAAATAGATACAAGTACCCACCCAGCCGGCACAACAGGAGAATATAATTTAGGTGTAGTTGATTTATATAAAATAGAAAGTATAAGAGCTCATACATCAGCGCTAACATCAGACACAGATGGTATTGATGTAACATCAGATTTTAGAAGTGTTAATGGCCAACAGGATAGTTTTTACGGACAAGCAAAAATATTTAAAAAAGGTAGTAGTACTTTAAATCTTTCAACTTATGATCACTTATTAATTAAGTATTCAGTATTTACTTCAACTATTGCAGGACCATCATTTGCTTGTCTAGATAGTTATCCTGTAGATGATACTTCAAGTCCAGCAGCAAATACAATTAGAACAGAAAATGTTCCTTTATATAACTCACAAAAATACGGAGACTTTAATTTAAGAGACTGTGTAGACTTCCGTCCTTATGTAACTAATACAGCAACACTTACAGGAACAATAGGAAGTGCTACAACTAATCCAACAAATGATAAAGTTATTAATAGGCCTGGACAAGGTTTAACAAATCCTAAACCTACTAAAACATTTTCAACAGATTTAAAATATTACTTAGGTAAAAAACTTAGACTTGTATTAGACTTTGATGGAGAGTATAGAGTAGTAGAAGGTGTGTATTCAGAAGATCCACAAATGCCAGCAGAACCTTCTAAAGCAATGACAATGGCATTGATAGACTTACCACCGTATCCTAGTTTATCACCTCAATCAGGTAAACTAGCAGGTAGATTAGATTATACAGCGTCTATTAAAAACATATCTCAGAAACGATTCACAATGAAAGAGATAGGTGGATTAGAACAAAGAATTAAAAACTTAGAATACTATGCCTCATTAAACTTATTAGAAACATTTGCTAAAGATCAAACTATTGTAAACTCTACTGGAACAGATAGATTTAAAAATGGTATATTAGTAGATCCGTTTACAGGACACAATGTAGGTTCTGTATTAGATCCTAATTATAAAATATCCATTGATCCTAAAAAGAAACATGCTAGGCCTTTCTTTGTATTAGAAAATATTCCTGCTAATACAATGTGGAAAAATATTAGTAGAACAGCAGCAATTACAGGTACAGATTTAAGGTTAACAGGTACAACAGTTTCAGCACCTTACAATACAATGATTTTAACAGAACAACAACAGGCTTCGCAGACTGAGAATCTAGTTAAAGAATTAACATTCCATTGGAATGGAGACATGAAACTTACACCTGATGTAGATAACTTTGTTGACACATCGGTTCAACCAGCAGTTAATAGAAACTTTGATGGAAACTATGATGCATGGGAAAACATGTCAAATGCTTGGGGCACACAATGGGGCTCTTGGGAAGATTCGGGTGTTGCAAATGTAACTACTTCAACAGAAGCAATACAAGGTTTCGGCACAGGAGCAGGAAGTGGTGCACTTGCTACATTTACAACCACTACAACAGAACAAACACAGGTAAGACAGGGTATAGGTATTGATATTTCTCCAGCAACTGAAGAACAATCTTTAGGAGAAAAAGTAGTAGACATGGCTTTTGCTCCATTTATGAGAAGCCAATTAATACTTGTTGAAGCAAGTAGAATGAAACCAGAAACAAGAGTTTATCCTTTCTTTGATGGTGAAGATGTATCAGCAAATTGTACATTAGTAGATGGAACAACTACTTTAACAACAGACATAAACGGATCTATATTAGTTCAGTTTACACTACCAACAGGAAGATTTAAAACAGGACAAAGAGTATTCAAACTTACAGACAGTTCAAACAATCAAGACAAATTAGCTAAGACAACTGCTAATGCTGTATTTGAATCGGCAGGTTTCATACAACAGAAACAAGATACTATTTTAAGTTTTAAAACTGCCAACTTATCTTCTACAGCATTTACAGATAGTAGAACAATTACAGATGAGAGTATTAATTACACAATAGGAACAGGAGCACCTTTACCTCCAGCACCAGCACCGGTTATTATTAATAACCCACCGGTTGAGATTGTAACTATTGTTCCAAATCCTGTACCAGTACCAGAGATAATTATAGTGCCAGGACCTGCACCAGACTTGCCTAGTCCTTGGCCTCCAACTTCGTCTTTAACTACAACGACGATTACTACAACGACGGCAACAACGACGGCAACAACGACGGTAACAAGTACACCTACAATTACAACGGTGACACCAACACCAATTCCTGTTCCAGCAGAACCAGAACCTGTACCAGAACCACCGGTTGTTGCACAAGCGCCAGATGGAGAGGTTTCAGTCTGGGACCCAGCTTTCCCATTCGGTATTCAAGCAGTAGGAACAGGCGGATGGCCTAGCTTTGTTGTAGACATTGGAGCTAATGTGATGAACATTATTAATCCAATTATTGCAAATCCACCAGTTATACCACCACCAGAACCAGAACCAATTGTAGAAGATTGGGAGACTCCTGAATTAGACTTTGGTGAAAACTTTGCTTGGAATAGAGGAAGATTGGCAAGAGGTATTGGTAGGTTTGGTAGAGACCCATTAGCACAGACATTCACAGTTAGTGGTATGCCTGGAGGCGTCTTTATTACAGATATAGATTTATACTTTAAGAACAAACCATCATCTGGAGCTAACGGCGTAACATTAGAAATAAGAGAAGTTATTAACGGTGTGCCTGGACCTCGTATTCTACCTAATGGTGCTAAAAGAATGTTAAGAGGACATATTAATACATCGGCAGAATCAGGAGGCACGACATCATTTGTACCTACTAAGTTCTTATTTGACAATCCTGTATATTTACAAAACGATACAGAGTACTGTTTTGTTCCTAAACCGGACAATGATGAAGAAGGATATGACATTTATATATCTGAACTAGGACAAAACCAAATAGGAACAACAGAAAGAATTACTAAACAGCCTCATGGAGGCATGATGTTTAGTTCTGCTAATGACAGAACATGGTCTGCACAACAGAATCAAGACATAATGTTTAGAATAGCAAGAGCTAACTTTAAACTAGGAAAAACAACTGGTACATTATCTAATAATAATTTAGATTGGATTAATTTTAGTTCTACAAGTACAGGTGCTGCTATAGATTGGCAACCAGGTAAATTCATACATGGTTTCCATACAACTTCTATTACAGCAGGATCTAATTATACTGGAGCACCAACAGTTACAGTAAATAATACAGGAACAAACGGAACAGGATTAGCAGTAACAGCTGTTATGGCAGGATCAGGTTCAACACAAACATTAGCAAGTTTAACAATTACAAATCCTGGATCTGGATATACTAAGGCACCAACACTTTCATTTAGTGGCGCAGGTGGCTCAGGAGCAGCAGCCACATTACAATATAAGAGAGGGCTTATAACAGGTTATAATAGTTTAGACGAACAATTAACTGTAGATAGGCAAGCAGACATAGCGCCATTCCAAGTAGGAGATGTAATAGGTAATACAGATGGTTATGCTACAATTGGTTCATTTACAAATAAAGTAATTAACGAAGTGGCATTGAACGCAAGTAATATTGTTCCAGCAAATACAACATCTCTAATGGCAAGTGTAGCTATAAATGAAACAGGAGCAGCCAACGCAGTAGGTAAGTCTGGTGTTTCAGAAACATATATGGATATAGATTTCAATATTACTAAAAAATTAGAAAAAGAACATACGATCTACAGTAGATCAGTAGAACTAGAGGCAACAGCTTCTGGAGGTTATGCTAATAATAAAACAGCATTACTAAAATTAGATTTTACCACGCAACAGGCCAATGTAAGTCCCGTTGTAATGATGGATCAAATGGATCTATTATGTATCGCTAACAGCGTAAACAATGACGCTGCTAATGAAGATACAAGGTATCAAGGAAACGCTTCTTCTCGGTATATTACAAGAAGGGTAGTGTTGGAAGACGGACAAGATGCAGAAGATCTAGAAGTTTATTTAGATGCTGCCATTCCAACAGAAGGAAGTTTAAGAGTTTACGGAAAAATGATGAATTCCGCAGACGAAGGAGACTTCCAAGATGATTTGTCCTGGGTAGAATTATCATCAGTAACAAACCCATTCGAATCAACTGAAGATTTTGCAGAATACAAATTTAAAATACCAGCTAAAGGCTCTAACGCAGCAGGCCTAAATAGTAGTGTATTTGAGTATGATGTAAAACAAGTAGCAAGCATTGCTGTAGGTAACGCAGGTTCGGGATATTCAAGTGTTCCAACTGTTACAATTACAGGCGGTGGAGGTTATGGAGCTACAGCCACAGCATCAATTAATGGTAGTGGTCAAATATCAGCCATAACAGTTACAAATCCAGGCAGGGAATATACATCAACACCAACTGTTACAATCACCGGAGGCGGTGGTTCTAATGGTGCAGGTACGCCAACAGTAGGTACAACTACACATAAAGGTTTTAAAACTTTTGCAGTTAAGGTTGTTCCATTAAGTTCAACAACATCTAAAGTTCCTTTCTTTAAGGACTTAAGAGCTATAGCGTTGCAGGCATAACATGAGAAATAATATACCTACTGGCATTATAAATATAGAGGGAGAGCGAGACTTAGTTAGGGATCGTAATTCCAAGGCCTTACTCAACACAAACAATGAGAGTCTTAAAGCATATAAAATCAAAAGAAATGCAAATATTAAGATTATAGAGTATGAAAATGATATAAATACATTAAAGACAGAAATTGTTGAGATAAGGAAAACATTAGAAGTTTTAGTCAACAAAATTAAATAGGAAGATAAATGGCAACTTTAACATTAAGATCAGCAAAAGGTAGTCCTCTTACAAATAATGAGGTTGACGCTAACTTTACCAATCTTAATACCGACAAGTACGAATCAGGAAACAATGTATCTTTAGGTACAATTTCTGGTACGACGGTATCTGTTACCAGTGTTACTACAACAGGAGCATTAAGTGTAGGAGGTACTTCAACACTTAGTACATCTGCTACAACAGCGGGAGCGGGAACAGATCAAGCGGGAGCTACAGCATTAACTAAGTCATATAACATTATTACTTCGGGTTCTGCAAATTCAGGAGTTAAACTTCCTGATTGTGCAACAGGCTTGGAAGCATTTTTGTTAAATGATACATCCGTAAATGTTAAAATCTATCCTGCAACAGGTGAAGCCATCGATGGTGGCTCAGCAAACGCAGCAGTAGATTTAGCACCAGGACATTCATTGAAATTGGTAGGAGTAAGCGCAACAAAATGGAATAGGTTAAGCCCTGTTATCATTTACAACTCATCAGGAACAAGAGTAAACTAGGAAACGAATAAATGAGACCACTTAGAATTAAAGCATCAGCATATCCGATAGATTCTAGTAACATTCAAGGGTTACAAGAAATGACGGATGCAGAGATTGAACAGTATTACGCAGCAATATTAACAAAAGACTTTGCAGATAATACTGATGGCTCCGGTACAGGAGAAATAAACATTGGTGGTTCAGGAACTACTATTGGTACTGCTACAGATACCAAAAGAGATGACGCGGTAGGAACACACCCAACAGATGGTGCAAGTTCTACAGTTACTACTTACACTGCTAAACAAATAGAATCAGCAGCATCAGAAAGTATTACTAACAGGCCTTTAGGATATGAATCCTCAGGTACAGTTGGAATGCACGAATTTACAGATAGTGAACTTGATTCAGACATT
>Ga0163111_10000446_pt1 | contig 24804 bp, 26 predicted proteins | sample CRUFie1St18metaG_FD_109645 | JGI IMG/M metagenome (GOLD analysis project Ga0163111, IMG submission 109645) | Marine microbial communities from the Costa Rica Dome - CRUD Field 142mm St18 metaG | ecosystem: Environmental > Aquatic > Marine > Oceanic > Photic zone | place: Costa Rica: the Eastern... | reverse complement strand
TGTTGTAGACTCTTGATTGACTGTGGCACTTTTTAAATTTATGTCTCTGCCTGCTTCTAGATTGAAATCTCTATCTGTTTTAAAATTGAAATCACCTTTGCTGTGAACACTAACACTGTCTTCTGCGTAAAAATCTATTTTGCCGTTGGCAGTCATTTCTATCCATGCTGTACCATTTGCGTTGGCAATGTACACAAGGTCTTCTGAATTGTGTAAAAGTATTTGGTGTCCTGTACGTGTTCTTATTCTAAACAATTCATTATGCGGAGTGTTCTTTTCTCCTTCAATAACATCTTCGCTAGTTTCAATATCCACATATTCCATTGGCCCATCTTTGGCTTTTGCTTTTCTAATAAACTTGTCATCGCCATCATCCATTACAAATGAAGTACCACCTGTTCTAGCAGATGCTACAGGTTGATTTGAAGTAAACACTTTGTCAATAGGTCCTGGTGTGTTTATGCCAAACACACTTGAAGGCACTTCACGTCTAGCACTAGACGTTGTAAGTCCTCTTGTTTCATCTGCTATCAAGCCTTGATTATCCAACACTGCTTTGAACAATCTGTTGATAGGTTTTTTAATCATTAAAGGTTTGTCCGCAGGACGGTCAGCAAATTTTAATTTGTTGTGTTCGCCTACAGGCATTTTTTTGCCTCTAATGTCTGCGTCAGCAGGATCTTCTTGGTGTTCAGAATCTGTTGTGTCTGTGTTTGACATGGCAGGTGTTGAGCCTGGAATCATTACATTCATTAATTCTTGTGGAATACAACCAATCCAGTATGCTCTATTGATATTGCCTTCTATGAACATAACCATTACAGTGTTGCCAACATCAGGTGGAACAAACCACATACCATAACTCTGTTGACTGTCTCTGTGATCTTTGTTTTTAGTTAATCCTGCCACATTGGTTGTGCCGTAAAATGGACTGAGATATTTTGCTGTGATGAATTGTCCAGTTGTTGCGGCATTGCCTGATTCCAATGTTTTTACCAATTCAACTTCAATGGCTCCACTGTATTTGGGATCCAACACATTTCTCACAATGGCTTCGAAAGGTCCTGCATTTAATTTAGGATCTATTTTATGCGATTTTCTTGTGTTTTGATTTGTTGCCATTAGTTGTTGCTATTGTCCTTTACAATTTTTTTCTTGTTGCCTGAGCCTTCTGTAGCATCCAATGTCATGTTGGACTGTCTGTTTATTCTCAATGTTTGCTCAAAAATGTTTTGTCTAAAACTGCTTGTGATTGTTTGTACTTGAAATATCCCGCTGAATTCACCCAATCTAATTGTTTCTCCTGCTCCGTTAGTGTACGCTCCACCTTGAGGGAACATTAAATTATCTGTACCAGGTTGATAGTCTATTGGTGTTTGAAAATTCATTTCTATAAAACAAGCAGTATCTTGATAGTTAATTTCTCCTCTGCCGTTACCGTTGTTTTTATCACTGGCAGACGTTGTGATGTAAGGTCTAGGATCCACAAAAAATCTTGTAGGTTCATCTGAATTCATCATTCCACTTGCTGGTAGGAAATAAGGATCACCAATTATCGTTAAATCCATCTGAATTAAATCAGTTGTTCCACCATTGATAATTCTATCATTCATCGTTCTAGCAATTTTTAATTCTGCACTTTCATTTTCTGTACCTTCATTGGATGTCTTTTGGTCTTGAGCCTTTATGATTTTAGATGCTAGATGACCTGGTTTATTATTTTCAGAATCTGTAATAGTGTATATTGGTCCACTTGTTGCTACTGCTGATTTTTCTATGCTCTTGTTACCTCCAGCAGATGATGTGGCTGAACTTTTTTTCAAATTGGCAGGAGCACTATTGAAAAACGCAAAATTATAAGTGAGATCAAAATCTAGTACATCTTTGTTTAACCCAGTGTACAGATAATTGTAACCTTTTACAATGTTTTGTCTAATCACTGTATAACCTGATGGCATTGATGTATCATCGTCAAATATAGTGTCAGGCACTTGATAAGGCACAATGCTGAACACATTCAATCTAGGATGATTATTTGCTTTGGCTTTAAAAAAGGAATCCTGCAGTTGAAAACATTTGGTTCTAATTCTAAACCAAGGATGTTTGCCTGGCTCTTTGTTTTTCATTTCGTCAGGATTTTTTGTTAGATTTTTAGCATATTCGCTCAACAGTATCACAGTTTCAATAATATCTGTAATACGTGTACCTTTTTTAAAACTTAAAGTCATTTGTTTTAAATCTAAAGTAATACCATCTCTCGTGAAAGTTTTTTTACGTTTATCGTATTTTTCTTCAAAGTCAGGAAATCTTTTACCCATTATAGCCATGTTGTTTTCATTAATAGCCATTTTTGATGCTCCAATGTCATTTCCTAAAAAAGTAGCATTAGGCCCTTCACCTGAAGTTTGATCCACTCTTATTCCTTCTCCGCTTGTACCAGTGTATTCATTAGTAACTGATATATTTTTTCCCAGCAGTGTTTCAACAATTCTATCTCTTTTTACAGTGTTAAAGAAATAATCACCCTGTTCACCAGTGCCATATTGGTCAGCCGTTGTTGCTCTATCTTGTAAAACTAATTTTCGCTCTGCTTCTGTGTATTCAATTTCAGAGTTTTTAGGAAAATATATCACATAATCATCTGCAGGTACTGTGGCAAGTTGTTCTTTCTTTTTTGCTTTTTTGTCTAGTTCTGCTCCTTTAAAATTTAATTGTCCCATTAAACTGTCATCACCCACCTGCATCATTTCGTAAACAGTTTTTCCTGCCAGAGTGATATCAGTGTTGATAGCATTATTCACATCCATTGTTGGAGTTTCTACCCAAGGTGCGCCAACACAATCATACACAGCACCCGCCTGGCTGGCTCTTATAGCCGCTTTTGTCATTTGAATAGGCATTACTTTACGAAGATTGTTATTTCTAAAAATTTTGCCGTTTACATCAGTGCCAACAAAATCTATTATCAAGGCATAAGGTGCATTTGTAAATTCAACATTGCCATCGTCTGATGCTTTGGCGGCTTGTATCGCCATAGTCTGTAAAAATAAACCAATACTGTAAGGTTCAGTTACAGTGAAAGAAATTTCTGATCTTTGTACGTGTTTGGTTTTTGGATTTGGTGTAATGAAAGATTTTACCTCAACATTGTCTATAAAGTATTCAAGATTGACTCCTGCTTGTTTGTAGAAAGTGACTTCTTCTATTTTTCCTTTTCCACTGGAATGTGCGATAGGATGCAGAGGCATTCTGTTATAAAGTATGTTAGGAAAATTTACTTCTTCCAGTGTCAATGCCGCTAGTGTGAACACAGCATTGTATGATTCATAGTCATGCAGAGGATTAGGTATAAATTCTCTAATAAATTCTTTTACTAGTATATTGGGTTTTTTCTTTTCTTTTTTTTCCGTATCAACGCCTAAGGCATTTAATCTAGCCTTGTCTTTATTAGTAAGTTTTTGTGCGGCTTTAATTTCTTTTCTGCTAGAAAATTTTGTTCCGTTTGTTACTACTGATGATTTGTTAAGAGCAACTTCATCCACAACATTTATGGCACTGTTTTTACTAAGGGTCTTTGTCTTTATTGCCGACATACTATACTCCTAGTGTATCTCTAAGAGCAGGTCCTTGTGGAATAAAAATTTCTAAGCCAGGAATAAGATCATACACTGGATCTGAAATTTTATCCATGTTGCGTTGAGCAAACACCCACCATAGTTTTTCGTTGCCGTAAAGATCATAAGCCAACAAGTCTGGTCTATGATTGTATTGTGGTTCCACTGTGTACAACACATCATCTGGTTGTGCAGGAATTGGACGTATAGTTAATGTGTCAAGATATTGATCATCAACAATCTGTGTAGACGCATATGGACTTGAATTAGTAAAGAATCCCATTAAATAAATCCTCTTCCTTTTGTGCCGCCGTTTTTAACAAAATCAGCAAGATCAAATTGTGCTTGTCTTGTTCTGCTGTATTGTGGTACAACACCAATAGTTAATAAACTTTCTGTAGGTGCCCAAGCATAAGTGCCACCTTTGGATGTTACTGATGATGGTCCATCTGCTGTTCCAGATTCTTCTGCTGTTAATCTTGTGCTGATGTAGTCAACATCTTCTTTTAAGTCAAATGTAAAGTTTTGTATAATAACAGGAACATCTTTGAATGTGTAATCACCGTATCCATTTAAACGTACAACTGGTGGTGGAGCACCTTTATTAGGTGATAGTCCATAACTCATTTTTGTCATTGATCTTAGATAATGAACAGCGGCTACCCAGTATCTTGCTTCTATTTCATTTTGTACATAGAAGTGTGCTGTGATTGTCATTTGATCCACACGTGAATTTTCATAAGCATAAAATGGATAATTGGTGTGTACTGGTTGCATTGGATTCCAACTTGCTGATTGCCCTACTAAAATCGTTGGAGTATAAGGAAAAACCAATTTATTTCCTGTGGCTTTAAGTGGGTCCAATAAACTTTTTTGGTCTTGAATAATGTCTTTAATTTGCTGTGGTATGGACAAACTAACTCTCCAATCCAATTCTTCTCCAGATGATTTACCTGAAGTGTTAAGTGTGATCGCAGGCATTGATTTATCAAATTTTAACACTCCGTCAGTGATTTTTTTCAAATCACCTTTCATTCTTTTCAATTTTCCAAAAGCAAAGGAAGATGCTGTATCAAGTGTTTTGCCCAGGGTATCAATTTTTGTATCTAAAAATCCAGACATATTTTTCTGTATGTCTTGCCCTAGGTCTTTTAGACTATCTACGTTCTTTAATATGTTTTTATTGAATTTATCTATGCTCATTTTGTGTCCTTACATTTATTTATTGACAAAATTAACTGAGTAGTTTATAATGAAGAGATATATAACAAGGAATATTAATGAAAAAAGTCAATTATCTTAACAACAGAGACCTATTAGCCGAAATTCACAAGTCTAAAAGCACTTTTTGTAGTTTTGTGGATGAAGCCTACAGCACATACAATTTGATTGTGAACAATGTGGATGCCATAAACATACGAACTGTGGCCCAAGCCAAAAGAAATAAAGCCAAAAAACTTACGCAACAAACGTATGAACAACGTAAAAAAGTAGACCCAAAAACAAAATTAAGTGACTGCGAAATAGATTATAGGTCAATAGATAAAGATGATGTAGTTTTTAGAGTGATGACTTTTGAGCATATCCCAGACGAACCTGGCAGAAAAAAGAATCCAAAAACAGTTGCTGATGGCAAAGTAAAAGTTAACTTTCCTCCTTTCCAGCATTGGAAATATGATAAAAAAGGCAACTTGGTTTGTGTGGGTAAAAGTCATTGGGATGGTGGAATGGAAAACGGTAAATTTAATAAAGATGCCGGCAGAGCCACAAACGAATTGGCAAAGATGTGGATGAAATTGTGTGAAAGATACGGTACAAGAGGTAACGTGAGAGGTTATACTTACAATGATGAAATGCAGGGTCAGGCCATTTTACAATTAGCACAAATTGGTTTACAATTTGATGAAAGTAAATCTAACAATCCGTTTGCTTATTACACAGCGGCAGTGACTAATTCATTTGTGAGAATTATTAATATTGAAAAAAGAAATCAAAACATTAGAGATGATATTTTAGAACTTAACAATATGATGCCGAGTATGACCAGACAAACTTCCGGTGATAGCAGTGCGCCAAAACCTGCAACAAAATCGGCTCCAAAAACAAAAGTCAGTAAACGAACAAAAAAGTAGTTGACAAATTTAACATTTTCAGTTATTCTAAAGAAAAGTAGGAGATTATTTTGTTCAAGAAATTAGCAGTTTTTACCGATATACATTTCGGATTAAAATCCAACTCTAAATTACACAACGATGATTGTGAAGAATTTGTAGATTGGTATATAGATTTAGCAAAGAAACATGGTTGTGAGACAGGACTCTTTTGTGGTGATTGGCATCACAACAGGAACAGTGTAAACATAACCACAATGGATGCTTCAATCAGATGTTTGGAAAAATTAGGAAAAGCATTTGATAATTTTTATTTTTTTCCAGGTAATCACGATTTGTATTACAAAGACAGCAGAGACATTCAATCCACAGAGTTTGGAAGATTTATTCCAGGCATCACAATGGTTAATAAAATTACAAAAATAGATGACACTATATTAGTGCCTTGGTTAATAGGCAATGAATGGAAAAAAGTTGGCAATATGGAATGCAAATATATGTTTGGTCATTTTGAACTGCCTAACTTCTTTATGAATGCTATGGTAGAAATGCCAGACACAGGAGAATTAAGACCAAGCGACTTTAAAAAACAAGAGTATGTTTTCTCTGGTCACTTTCATAAAAGACAAGTTAAAAATAATATTCATTACTTAGGTAATCCGTTTCCGCACAATTACGCAGATATTGATGATGATGAGCGTGGTATGATGATACTAGAACATGGCACAGAGCCTGTGTATTTCAATTGGGGCAACTGTCCTAAATATAGAAATGTAAAATTAAGCACATTGCTGGACAAAACAGATGAAATAATGAAAAGCAAAATGCATCTAAGAGTTACACTAGATATTGATATAAGTTTTGAAGAAGCAAGTTATATCAAAGAGACTTTCATGAAAAAATATGATTGTAGAGAAATTACTTTAATTCCTAGCAAAAAAGAAGAAGAGATCAATACAGAACTAGACATAACCAAGTTTGAAAGTGTTGATCAAATTGTATCAAAAGAAATTGAAACAATCGAATCTGATGCATATGATAAATCTGTTTTGCTAAAAATATTTAGAGATCTAAACAATGATACTGATTAAAACACTTACGGTAAAAAATTTTATGAGTGTGGGTAATCAAACCCAGGCTATAGACTTTCAACAAAAACTGTTAACACTGGTACTAGGTGAAAACTTGGACATGGGCGGTGATGACGCAGGTTCACGTAATGGTACAGGTAAAACAACCATAGTCAACGCATTGTGTTACGCACTATATGGTGAAGCACTAACAAAAATCCGTAAAGACAATCTTGTGAATAAAACCAACAGCAAATCAATGTTGGTCACAATAGCATTTGAAAAAGATGGAGTAAACTACAGAGTAGAACGTGGTAGAAAACCAAATGTAATGAAATATTACATTGACGAACAAGAACAAGAACTTTCAGATGTCAGTCAAGGAGATTCACGTAAAACACAAGAAGACTTGAACAGAATGATTGGAATGAATCCAAAAATGTTTAAACACATTGTGGCACTCAACACATACACGCAACCTTTTTTAAGTTTACACAACAATGAACAACAGGAAATAATTGAACAACTATTAGGAATTCAACTGTTGTCTGAGAAAGCAGACATCTTAAAGACACATATTAAACGTTCAAAAGAAGATATAGCACTTGAGACAGCAAGATTAGAAGGTTTAAAAATTAGTAATGAGAAAGTAGAAGAAACAATTCACAGTTTAACTAATAAAAGCAGTGCTTGGCACAATCAAAACAAAACAGATATTGAAAAATTAGAAAATAATTTAAAAGAATTACAAAGTGTAGACATTGATGCTGAATTAGAAGCACATCAAAAACTTGAAGATTGGACAAAACTTAATGATGTATTAAGACAATTACAAAAAGATAGAGCAAGTTTGGAAAGCACAATAGAACAAGCAGACAAAACAGCAAAAAAATTACACAAAGATTTAGAAAAATTAAATCACAAAGCCACTTGTTATGCTTGTGGACAAGACTTACCGCAAGATAAAATTGAAGAAATGCAGAAAAAATTAGAAATGGAATATGGTGAATCCAACAGTTATGTAATGGAATTAAGTGAACAACTGGAACAAACAACAAAAGATATTGAAGCAGTTGGGGATTTGGATCAAAGACCAAACACTTATTATGACACACTAAAAGAAGCATATGATCACAGACAGTATGTGGAATCAATCAACACAGCACTCAAAAACAAAAAAGAAGAAGCAAATCCATATCTAGATCAAATAGATGAATTAAAGAATCAAGCAGTACAAGAAATAAATTGGGACACAGCAAACACTCTACAGAAACTGAAAGAGCACCAAGAGTTTTTATACAAACTGCTTACAAACAAAGATTCCTTCATAAGGAAAAAAATAATTGATCAAAACTTAACCTTCTTGAACAACAGGTTAACTCACTACTTGGATCAATTGGGTCTTCCACACTTGGTCACATTTAAAAATGATTTAAGTGTGGAGATCACTCAACTGGGACAAGAACTAGATTTTGATAATTTAAGTAGAGGAGAACGTAACAGATTGATATTAGGATTAAGTTTCGCATTTAGAGATGTATGGGAAAACTTGTATCAAAACATCAACTTGTTGTTCTTAGATGAATTAATAGATTCAGGAATGGATTCAGCAGGTGTAGAAAGCAGTTTGGCAATCTTGAAGAAAATGAGCAGAGAAGCAGGCAAAAATATATTCTTGATATCGCACAAAGATGAATTAATGGGACGTGTTAACAATGTGTTGAAAGTTGTGAAAGAGAACGGCTTTACAGCATATGCTAATGACGTGGAAACTTATGACCATTCAAGATGATACTCACGATAAACTGACCAAGGCGTACATGGCTTATTTCAAGGCAAACGAGTTGTTTGCTGAGAGGCGAAGCCTCGCTACCAAAGTAGCCGCTAGAAAGGCACTAGCGGAAATTAGAATTTTGGCACGTCAAAGACGTAAAGAACTTGAAGCACAATATAAAGTGTCCAAGATCCAAAAACAGCAAGAGCGGAAAAAATAATCAGTAAGTATGTCCATATGCCATGGACTTATCAAGGTAAAACAATAGACTCACTACCAGAAGACTGCGAAGGATTTGTGTATCTCATCACAAACACAACCAACGGTAAACAGTATGTGGGCAAAAAATTAGCAAAATTCAAGAAGACACGTCCGCCTCTCAAGGGCAGGATAAACAAACGTAGAAGCAAGGTTGAATCGGACTGGAAGGACTATTGGGGTTCTTCAGATCATTTACTTGCTGACGTGGCACAATTAGGCGAAGACAAATTTACTAGGGAAATATTATACATCTGTAACACTAGAGGCGTAATGAGTTATCTCGAGGCTCGAGAACAGTTCGAAAGGCGAGTATTAGAATCCGATGATTACTACAATGGCATTATCAATGTGAGAGTTGGTGGTTCCAAAATCCTTAAAGAAGAACTTAAAAATTACAACAAGGCTTAACATAGCAACCAAATTGATCGTAGATCCAGGAAGTGCGTTTGAAACACAATGGTGAATCCTGAGTTGCAAGTCGAGTGCTAACTAAAGGCACAAAAGAAGATGCTCTGTGAAAAAGATACAACATCACAACTGCTCACTTTGTTTGTGAAGGGTGGGTCAGTTGCCCGTGACTAATGAAGTCTGGAATAGGGAGTTGGCGGGTCACCGCTTCCGTACAAAAGTTCCTTTCACAAAATGGCAGGCTAGTCTCGCATGATGGCTTCATACTTTTCCCGTTACTGGGTGAAGTATGGATCAACTGTCTGCATGATGCGACACATAACTTCGTTATGTAATTGCTTTAATGCTTGAGCGTAAGCGAAAAGCAGAACGACGCTAGTCGTTCTTAAACATTAGGATCAAACGATTCACAATCTAACCAAACAGAATTATCAGGTTCCGCTGACGCAACGTGTTTCAACTTGGTGTGACTCCAGTTTCTAATCTCCAACTCTTTCAATACAGCATCTGAATACACATGAATTACATCTGGTTCCAGTTTCAATATCTGTTTGATGGCTGTGGCATCTGGTTTTGATTCGTAGGTTTGAATTGCTGTGACTTCTGGTATGGCGCCAAAATCTCTGGCGTACTTGTCTCCGTGGAGCCAAGTCATTGGGCCTATGTTTTTGGCACGCAATCTTAACTCGTCCGCTCTGTGTCGCCAATGAATATTATCTTGGTGGAAGCCAACCTCTACAAGTCGGTCATATGTCTTTGACCCCACAGCAAACACCTTCTGTTCCAACAGTTTTGTAAGACTGTGTTCGTAATGATTGATTGCTTCGATGTGTGTGACAATCAAAGGTTGTTTTTCAGCAGGTGAGTGTTTAACGGTGGCTGTGGTAAGACAAGGAATCCACAGGTCATCCTCATCCAACTCCTGGGGTCGTACAATTTGTGTGTAGACTTGCATATGTGATTTATTTAGAAGTGCAGTGTGATTGATTAAATGTTGCTATTTGGTTCTAGACACCGTGTGTGCTGATATTTTCTATACTTTATATATAGTACCTTGTATTAAAAAAACGGTTGTCCGGTCTTTTTTGCAGTGTCTAAATTGTCTTTTATAACACCGCCCATAACTTCTCTGTCTTCATGGCAAGTAGCAAACATATCATCCAATGATAGTCCGCCACGCATAAACCATGCCAATTTAAACAAGTCTGCTTTGAAGTTTTTTATTTCATTTTCCATTTCTGTGGAAAGTTTCAGGATCTCAGATGTGTCGAGTGTTGCTATCTTTATACGAAAAAATTTGCGGAATCAAAAGCAACTGGAATGTTATATTCAGCAGGTGCTCCCTCTTTTACTTCTTCTTCAGAAGATTGTATTTTTTGAGGCTTCAATTGGAATGCTTCTCTATTTTTTTCTAGATGTTCCATGATGGAACTGAAAAATTCTTTTCCTGTGTTTTCCAAAAACTCTTTTATCTGTTTGGCATCTGTTACAGTCTCACCATCCACTGTGATTGATGCTATTGTGTTAGCAACCATGCCCACACTTAATTCTGTTAATTTTTTAAAAGTGATTTGAAACTGTCGAATTTTTTCTTCATCGTTCATTTTAGTGTCATCCACAATTTTTTGAATTCTTTGTTGTTCAAAAGTTTGTATCGCACTCTCTGTAAATTCTTTGTATGTTAATGGTTTTGTTTTTACTTCCATGTTTTGGTAAAAGAACGTGTCATTGTATTGTGCTGACAATATTGTGGATAAACTTTCTTGTAAATCCAACACTAAATCTTTTTTAATTTTAGTGCCTGGCACTGTGATTGGCACAGTCATCTTGTTGCCATATGTTGCCATTCTTATTGTCATCAATGCGGCATCACAATCTATTGAAGGCATTACCCAAGCATTCTGAATTGCGGGTATACAACTTTGAATTACTGATACTGTGGCTTCGCCGTTTAATAATGCGTCTGGAGTTTTCAACAGCATTTCATCTTTTGCTGTCATAGGGTACACAGCAACTTCACCTGATTCAGGAACTTGTATAGATCCTTCTGGATAGAATTTATATCCGCTTGGTAATTTTACAAACTGTTTGGGTTGTCTGTAATACTTTTTAAGTGGATTACTATTTGTACCTATTTGTTCTTGTGACATTCAATCTCCAATAAATATTGTTAATTAATTTTTAAACTGCTAATATTTAGTATGGCATATTAAATGCGTACTTAATGATTGGCATTAAATACAAGTAACAAGGATTTTGGTATCGCATAATGGCACAAATTGAAGATTTATTACAAGACGCAATAGGAAAAGGCGGAATAGCCAGCGAAGATACTGCCAAAAAAATTCTACAGGCTTTAGGTGGTTCTAGTGGCAGTGGAGGCGGTGGCGGAAGTAGTGCTCAACGTGAGTTCACAGAAGAAACTAAGAAAACCAGCAAATCAGTCGTTGTATTCAAAAAAGTTTTAGGTGCGGCAGGAGCCGGCTTTGAATCGCTATCTAATGGAGCAAATGGATTAGTTGGTGGATTTAATCAACTGGCATACAGCACCACAGGTTTAAACAAAGTAATCTTACAATTCACAGCCGACCTAGCGGCAAGAGTATTTGAAAACGTTGACACATTTAGAAACTTGGCAGAGATAGGTGCCAACACAACTCAAACTGTAAGTGACTTCAGACGTATAGCAGGTGATGCCGGCATAGACATGACAAGGTTGGCGCAGGCATTGATGAGTGCTAACACATCACTTGCTGGTTTCGGCGGTGACGCGGCATCGGGTGCTAGAAGATTTAATTCAATAATAGCAGAAATTCTGCAGAGTGATTTCAGAAGACAAATCACAGGTCTTGGATTTTCTATGGAAGACATCACAGAAGGCTTTGCTGATTATCTAGACTTACAAACCAGTTTAGGTAGATCACAATCAATGAGTAATTCACAGTTGGTGGCAGGCTCGCAAGAGTATCTATTGAGATTAGACCAGTTATCAAGATTGACAGGTTTACAAAGAGATCAAGTCAAAGCAGAACTTCAAGCAGTGGCAGATGCCAGAGAGTTACGTTTAATTTCAAACGATGAAATAGAAGCAACCATGGTAAGGGTCAAAGCGGCGGCTCCTGAAATGGTTAATGCTGTGACAGGATTGTTGGCAAAAGGATTCCCAGAAGGCGGAGAACAAGTTGGTATATTTGCTGTAGACGGAGTGCGTGAAGCAGTTGCGGCATTAAGAGATGGTGTTCCAGGTGCAAGTGATATGTTTATTCAAGCATTGGCACGTAATGGTGAAAACATTGCTAACATGGACGAAAGTCAGAAAAGATTAATTGCCACTCAGTTAGGCGTGGGCAATGAATTCTTCAACATTGCGGCAGATTCTGTTAAGTTTAGAAAATTCTTAGGACAAAGTACAAGTGATATCATAGCAGAACAAAAAGCAAGAGCGGAAAATACTAAAGGTGCTAAACAATTTGATCAAGCCAGCGAAAAATTACGTTCGTCATTTCAAAAATTAATGGTTCCGTTCCAACAAATGACTGATGCCGTGTTAGGTTTCATAGCAGATTTTGTAACACCTTTAGGAGAGACTCTTGATAATTTAGGAACAAAATTTAATGAATGGTTTGATGGATTATCAGCAGAAGGTAAAGCGGCATTCGGAGCAATAGCAACTGCGGCAGTAGGTGCGGCGACGGCATTGGCGGCAATCGGCGCAGTCAAAACAGGTAAAGCAGTAGTCGGTGGAGCGGCAAGTTACCTAACAGGTGGCGGCGGTGGCGGTGCGGCAAAAAATGTTTTAGGAAAAACTGGTGCTGGTGGCGGCGGAATGTTAGCCGGCATGGGTGGCGGACTAAAAGGATTAGCAAGTGGTTTGACAGCAATGGCAAATCCGGCGACTCTATTAGGTGCGGCAAATTTAGGATTAGCAATCACGGCAATTGGAGCAGGTTTAGCCGCGGCAACTTTCTTAATGGGAGGAGCATTAGAGAAGTTTAGCAGTGGTTTACAAGGATTTTCAGAAGTAGATGGCGGTAATTTAATACAAGTAGCCAAAGGTACTTTGGCACTGTCAGGTGCTATGGCGGCAATGGGGGCAGGAAGTGCCGCAGGTGCGATTACAGGCTTTGTAGGTAAGATTTTTGGTGGAGGGTCAGAAAATTTTGCCAAAAACCTCAATAAAACACTAGATGAACTTGACAAATCGAAAATAGATATGTATGCTAACAGTTTAGAGAACTTAGGAAATGCAATGACAAATTTACGAGGCGGTATGACGGGCACAATGACAACAACCGCATCAGCGACAGGAGACAAGTTGGATCAGTTAAATAACACGATGGAACAAATTTTAATGGCGATGACTGATAACAATCGTTACACTAGAATTACTTCTCAAGCAACAACAGAAACAGCGGAGAATTTCGGATAATGAGTTGGAAAAAATATTTTACAGAAGTGCCTTTATCAGATGGCATGGGTGGAATGAATTCACCATTGGGTGGTGCTCCTGGTGGCAAGGCAGGCCCTGCCAAAACAAACTATTCATCATATCTACCTGATGTGTACAGTGGTGCTCCAAACAGAATTGAACGTTATGGTCAATACAATGTGATGGATTTAGACTCAGAAGTAAATGCCGCATTAGATATTCTAGCAGAGTTCTGCACACAGAACAACACACAAAACAACACACCGTTCAAATTTGAATATAATCAGAAAGCAACAAACACAGAAATACAAATTATAGAACAATATCTGCATCAATGGTGCAAGATGAACGATTTCAGCAAACGTGTGTTTAAAATTATGCGTAATGTATTCAAATATGGTGATGCTTTCTTTATTAGAGATCCTGAAACTAAAAAAATGTTTCATGTTGATCCAGCAAAAGTTTCTAAAATCATTGTAAACGAAAGCACAGGTAAAACACCTGAACAATATGTTGTAAGAGATATAAATTTCAACTTCAAAAATCTTGTAGCAACAACTCCATATCAAACAACTGGTAATGTTACTGGCGGTGGTTCAGGATATTTAACAGGTGGAGTAAGAGGCATGGTTGGAGCAAACTATCAAGACTCTCCAGGAACAAGATTCGCAACAGGAACAAGAGAAATTGCTGTTGATGCCGATCACATGGTGCATTTAAGTTTATCAGAAGGACTGGACAACAACTTTCCGTTTGGTAATTCATTATTAGAAAGCATTTTTAAAGTTTACAAACAAAAAGAATTACTAGAAGACGCAATTATAATTTATAGAGTACAAAGAGCACCAGAACGTAGAGTGTTTTACATTGACGTAGGTAATATGCCATCGCATTTGGCTATGCAGTTCGTTGAAAGAGTTAAAACAGAGATACACCAAAGACGTATTCCTTCATCAACAGGTGGTGGACAAAACGTTGTAGACTCTGCGTACAATCCATTATCAATCAATGAAGATTATTTCTTCCCACAAACAGCAGAAGGTAGAGGTTCTAAAGTAGAAACACTGCCAGGTGGTACTAACTTAGGTGAGATTGATGACCTAAAATACTTTACAAACAAACTATTAAGAGGTTTACGTATTCCTAGTTCATATTTGCCAACAGGCGCAGACGATTCACAAAGCAATTACAATGATGGTAGAGTAGGAACAGCATACATTCAAGAATTAAGATTCAACAAATACTGTGAAAGACTACAAAATTTAGTATCAGATGAATTCAATCAAGAGTTTAAACGTTATCTTTTAGAAAAAGGTGTTAACATTGACACAGCAATGTTTGATATCAAGTTCCAACCACCAATGAACTTTGCTTCTTACAGACAAGCAGAGGTGGATAACAATAGAATTTCTACATACACACAAATAGCAACAGTGCCATTTGTAAGCAAACGTTATGCTCTATCAAGATTCTTAGGATTAACTCCAGAAGAGATGGCAGAAAACGAAAGAATGTGGAGAGAAGAAAACGATGCTTCAGTCAAATCTAAACCTACAACATCAGCAACTGAATTAAGAAGTGCTGGTGTAAGCACAGCAGGTATTCAAGCAGACTTAGATGCGGCAGAACCAGAAGCACCAGCAACTGCTCCAGGTGAAGAAGGTGCTCCATCACCAGCAGGAGATCCACCAGCAGGTGGCGGTACTCCAACTCCGGGCGCCTAGATAAATAATTTTATGATACTACGTGAACTTTTTTATTACGATCAAATAACAACTGAGCCTGGCGAACAGAAGCAATATGATGCTACTGAAGATCAGTCAATCATGAGTTTAGATGACACACGTAAAACAAGATTATCATTAAAACAGATCAACAAAGCAAGAAAAGCCGGTGAGTTCCACAAAGACGAACAACAAAAAGAGTTAGAATTTGTGAGACAGATGTACGGTGCCGCTAATCAACCGGAAATGTAATAAATGACTGTTGCTTTTGTATTAGGCAATGGTCTCAGTCGCAAGCCAATACCTTTAGAACCTTTAAAACAACATGGAAAAATATACGCCTGCAATGCGGTGTATAGAACATTCACACCAGATTACCTTGTGGCAGTGGATGCCAAGATGGTTAATGAGATATGTATGGCAGGTGCCCAGTTGAAAATGCCTGTTTGGACCAATCCAAATAGAGCATATAAAAAGTATAAAGGCTTAAATTTCTTCGAACCCAGTCTAGGATGGTCATCTGGACCCACAGCACTGTGGTTAGCATCTAAACATATGCATCAAACATTCTTTTTGTTGGGATTTGACTTCACAGGCACCATGGAAGGCAAGTTAAACAACATATATGGTGACACACCCAACTACAAAAAGAATTCAGACACAGCAACGTACCATGGCAATTGGAATAGACAAACCAGCATTATCCTACAGAAGAACTCCTTGAAGAGATATATACGAGTAGTGCCGGAAGGCACTGATGTTTTTGAGGCTAAAGACCTTAAGAAGTTTACAAATTACAGTGAAATCACTGTACAAGAGTTCAAAAGACGCTATCATCTTTAAAATCGGCGTCAAACGGGTCAATATCGGCCCATTATCTACCTATTTTTTTACCTATCGGTTAAATAATACATGACAGTCTTATCATAAAACGTTAATAGGAGAAAAACAATGTCAGATAAAAGCAAATTCGAGCAAATGCTTGAAAAACTAGTCGCTGACGATAGAACAGCGGCAGAAGAGATTTTCCATGATATCGTTGTGGAGAAATCAAGATCAATATATGAAGGTCTTTTAGAAGATGATATCAAAGATATCGAAGTAGAAGAAACTTCAAAAGAAGACTCAAAAGAAGAAGAGACTACAGAAGCGTCTAAAGAAGACAAAAAAGAAGACGAAAAAGTAGAAGAAAAAACTTCAGAAGAGTCAAAAGAAGATGAAGCAGTAGAAGAAGCATCAAAAGACGAATCTAAAGAAGAAGAAACTAAAGAAGAAGAGTCAAAAGATGAAGAAGCAACTGATGAATCTTTATTAGATGTAGAACAAACAGCAGTAGCACCAGTTGAAGCAGGCGGTGACGCAACTGACGATATGGTTGGCGACATTGAAGCACCAGCAGGTGATATGGATAACGGCGACGACTCTGAAAAAGGTGAAGAAGAAATCGAAGACAGAGTAGTTGACCTAGAAGATGCTATTGATGACCTTAAAGCAGAATTTGAAAAAATGATGCATGACAAGGAAGACGGTGACGACGCAGAAGATCATGGCGACGACGCTGAAGACAACGGCGACAAAGAAGAAGAAGCAGTTGTAGATCAATCAGCAGAGGGAGAAACTGTAGAAGTTGCTCCTGAACTTGGTGAACAACCAGCAGTAGAAACGGCAGAGCCAAAAACAGCAAGTGAAGAAATTAGAGAATATGTGAACAAAGTAGGCGTAACGCATACAGATGGTTCAGATTCAACTAAATCACCAGTTGCTGGCAAAAATGATATGGGCGGTACATCTTCAAACATCGCAAAAGGCGGAGAAGAAAAAGGTTCTTCAACACCAGCGAGTAAAGAAGATAACGCAGGTAACATTAATGTACCAGGCGCTAAAGTGAAGCAATCTGCGGCACCAAAGGCTCAGACTAAAGCAGATGACGACGGTTCTGCTAAAAAGTCTACAATGGGCAGTTAATAAGGTAGTATAAGGAAAACGGATGTTATCATTACGTGAGACGCTTACTTTCGACCAAGCAGGCATAGTCGTTGAGACTAAGGACGAACACAACGGTAAATCCCTTTACATGAAGGGAATCTGCATTCAGGGAGGTGTTAAAAACGCCAACCAAAGAGTGTATCCTGTTAACGAAATCCAAAGGGCTGTCAGCACACTTAACGATCAAGTCACTGGTGGATACAGTGTTCTCGGCGAAGTTGATCATCCTGAAGGCCTTAATATTAACCTAGACCGTGTAAGCCACATGGTAAATGAAATGTGGATGGACGGACCAAACGGATACGGAAAATTAAAAGTATTACCAACCCCGATGGGACAACTTGTTAAAACAATGCTGGAAAGCGGAGTTAAACTTGGTGTTTCATCTAGGGGTTCGGGCAATGTTAAAGAAGACGGATCCGGTGAAGTATCAGATTTTGAAATCATCACAGTAGATATCGTAGCACAACCATCGGCGCCTGGAGCATATCCAGAGCCAATCTACGAACATCTAATGAACGCAAAAGGTGGTTTAAAAGCATTTAATACAGCAAGGGACACAAAGGCACAAAAATACTTAAAAGAACAACTAATAAACATAATTGGAAAACTCCAATCTAAATAGGAGAAAATAAATGTTAGAAGCACTGAAATCACTTTTTGAAAACAACGCAATTTCGGAAGAGATCAGAGCAGAAATCGAACAAGCATGGAACCAGAAGGTTGAAGAAAACAAACTTTCTGCCACTGCTGAACTTCGTTCAGAGTTTGCTGAGAAGTATGAACACGACAAAGCAACTTTAACAGACGCTGTTGACAAAATGGTATCTGAAAGAATAGAAGCAGAAATGGCAGAGTTCGCAGAAGACAAGAAGCAATTAGCAGAAGAAAAAGTTAAGTATGCTACTCAAATCCGTGAACACTCAGACAAATTAAAGTCGTTTGTTTTTGAACAACTTAAAGGTGAAGTTGCTGAATTACACGCAGACCAAAAAGTTATGGCAGAAAACTTCCAGAAACTTGAGGAATTCGTAGTTGATGCTCTATCTAAAGAAATCGCAGAGTTTCAAAAAGACAAACAAGACGTTGCTGAGACAAAAGTACGTCTTATCAGAGAAGCGAAGGCACATTTTGAAAAAGTTAGAAATAACTTTGTGAAAAAAGGTGCTAGTAAAGTGTCAGAAGTAGTGGGCAAAACTCTACAAAAAGAGATTAGTTCATTAAAAGATGACATTGAAGCGGCTCGCAAAAATGACTTTGGTCGCAGACTGTTTGAATCTTACGCACAAGAATACACACAATCATTCTTGAACGAAAAAGGTGAAACAGCCAAACTTCTAAAAGTAGTGGACATGGCGAAACTACAGGCAGAAGAAGCGAAGAAGACAGCCGAAGAGAACAAAAAGCAGATTGAAGCAAAAGAAAAAGAAATTGTTACAATCAAAGAAGCGGCTGAGAGAGAAAAAGTAATCAATGAGTTAGTAACTCCATTGAACACTGAACAAAAAGAAATAATGAACAACTTACTGGAGAGTGTGCAGACGGGTGCTTTACGAAAGCAATTCGAAAAGTACATTCCGTCCGTACTAAACGGTAGGACTCCAGCGAAAAAACAGGCTATAAATGAAGGCACAGAAGTAACAGGCGATAAACAAACAAACATTGTAAACGGCAGTCAGTTCAACAGTAACATTGTTGACATTAGAAGACTGGCGGGTATATAAAAAGGAGAAAAAAACAATGTCAGAACTAACAGAAACTCGCTGGCAGGACACAAAGAGTGCGTTATTAGAAGGCTTAACTGGAAATAAAAAAGCAGTTATGGCGGCTACTTTAGAAAATACGAAAGCGTATTTGGCTGAGGCGGCAACAGCAGGTGCTACATCGGCTGGTAACGTTGCTACTTTAAACAGAGTGATCCTACCGGTGATCAGAAGGGTTATGCCTACTGTGATCGCTAACGAATTGGTTGGAGTTCAACCAATGACTGGCCCAGTTGGTCAAATCCACACATTAAGAGTAAGATACGCAGAGACAAACAACGCGACTGGTACAGCAAATGATGTAACAGCAGGCGATGAGGCTCTATCTCCGTTCAAAATAGGTCAAGCCTATTCAGGTGACGGCACAGGTGGTCTTGGTGACGCGACAGCGGCTAAAGAGGGTACTGGTGGTAGAGCAATGTCAATCCAAATCTTGAAACAAACGGTTGAAGCAAAATCACGTAAGTTACAAGCAAGATGGACATTTGAATCTGCTCAAGATGCTCAAGCACAACAAGGTATTGATGTAGAGGCTGAAATCATGGCGGCATTAGCACAAGAAATTACTGCTGAAATCGACCAAGAGATCATCACTTCATTAAGAACTTTAGCAGGTGCTCAATCATCTGGAACATACAACCAAGCGGCAGTATCAGGTACGGCAACATTCGTAGGTGATGAACACGCGGCTTTGGCTGTTGTTATAAACAGAGCGGCGAACAAAATCGCACAAAACACAAGACGTGGTGCTGGTAATTTTGCAGTGGTTTCACCATTAGCATTAACAGTACTTCAGTCAGCAACAACTTCAGCGTTCGCAAGAACAACTGAAGGAACGTTTGAAGCACCAACTAACCAAAAAATGGTTGGAACTTTAAACAGTGCGATGAAAATCTACGTAGATACATATGCGGCTGATGATACAGACGTATTAGTAGGTTACAAAGGTTCATCAGAAGCAGATGCGGCGGCATTCTATTGCCCATACATTCCGTTAATGTCTTCTGGTGTTGTACTTGATCCAGGTACGTTTGAACCAGTTGTTTCTTTCATGACTAGATATGGTTATGTTGAGTTAAACAATACTGCTTCATCACTAGGTAACGCGGCAGATTACGTTGAGACTATTGGTGTGTCTAACACATCTTTCAGTTAATCCGTAACTTGAACGATATATTGAAGGGGGCTTCGGCCCCCTTTTTTATTGACTTTTTTATCAGACTTGACAGATTAACCAAAATCTGTTATAATTATTACGAAAACTCTAACAAGGAAACAAATGAAAAAAATAGCATTAATATTAGCAACGTTGTTCATAGTATCTGCTTGTTCAATACCTAAAAATCCAAAAGTATCTTTTGGAAAGAAATGTATGGTAAAAGACGAAAGTGTCAGTTACTCTTACGTTTGGTTATATGATAAGAACACAGGCTTACCTGCATCAGCAGAACAGTGTGAAGCACTACCTAACGCAAAAGGCAAATAAACTTCATGGACCTAATTCAGCCATTGTTTTTGAACCAATCAGGTAGAACAGAAACGGCTGAATTAGGCGTAGCCAATAGTAGTTGGTCACAAACTTTTATCTTTGATGTAATTCAAAAAGACATAGACAAAGGTGTAGACAGTTTCTTACTGTTTATTAAACCAGAAGAAAAAACATGGACTCCTGATTGGAACTACCAAGCAGAGATGGTAGCCAAAATTAAAAAACAATTTCCAAAAATACAATTGATTGTAGATGTTTGTTTGTGTTCTACTTTGCCAGATGGTCATTGTAGAGTGATGGACAAACCAGACACCAGTGAAGCACTGTTAATCAACTTGGGCAAGAAATTAGAATCAGCAGGTGCAGACATATTGGCTCCATCAGACATGGGAGACAACACAGTGCAAAATTTAAAAGCAGAAACAGACTGTGAAGTAATGGCGTATGTAAAATATAGAAGTGTGTTTTACAGTTCATTTAGAAATTTAGCAGACAGCACACCAACAACTGAAAGAACATATCAGTTGCCTATCAATGGTGATTCAGGAATGATTGCCACAGCAAATAAATTTAGAAGTCAAAAAGCAGATTATCTCCTGCTTAAACCAGCACAGCACAGTTTGAATGATTTAGGCATGATATCCATCAGTACATATAATCCAGTAGGATTGTATCAAGTGAGTGATGAATATCTAGGATTGCCCACTGTAGAGCATCAAATAGAAATTGCTAAAGTGTATCGCAAAGCAGGTGCTAAATTTTTAGTCACATACGGAGCAAGAGATATAATTGGGAAAATTTAATGGAACACGAAAAGATACTGATAGAATTCAAAGAATACATGGATAGACTTCAAATATGGAAGAAAAATCATGGTATATTCATCAATGACATAAAGAAACTGGAAAACTCAATGAATAAAATGTATGATGAATACACTAATATTTTAGTTGATTACCGTAGAACCAAAAAAGACAGATACCTAGAAGAAGCCAATAAAGTGCTGTTAGAAGCAATAAATCTAGCAAAAAAATTCTCAAAAGTAGAACTATTGGCATCACTCAGCAAACGATAAATACCTTTAGTTCAAACGAACTTTGGCATAATGTCAAAGTCTTATGCAGTAATAACCCACTGCGTACCGGATAGAACCCGGATTGGACTTCTAAAATAGGAGAAAACAAATGGGAAGACCACTTAACAAAAGACTGTTCACAACAGCGGCTGGCGGTGCAACTGCGGCGGCAAGTGAAATTAAAGTCAACTTTCACAATGGTTCATCAGTTGTTGAAGGTACTATCGTAAGGCAAAAAGGATCTAAAAAATTCGTAGTTGCTGAAACTGGTGCCACTGACACTGAAATCACTTGTACATTGGTATCTGGAAAATTACCTGCGGCATTAACTTCAGGCGAAATGACAATATCAGTACAAGGTTCTGACAATGAAACTTACGGCGTAAGCAAAATTTCAGGACGTACTTTGACAGTTGCTAAACCAAGCAATACTGGATCAAACGCATTAGACGGACAAAAACTCGCATGGGATTTTGCGGCGGCTAGTGCTGGTAAAGTAAAAGTTGAAGAAGCGGGTGATGACGACGTTGCTAACTCAGACGACGACGACTTCACAGATGACGCATAATATAAAATACAGTTTAGGGAGTGGCAACACTCCCTAAATTATAAAAAACTATGGCAAAAACAGTTTATATAGAAACAGGTGATTACAAAATTAAGGTAGCAGATACCAGTAATGAAATTACATTAGATTCTGCTTTAACTCATATCACAGGTGATTTAAGAGTTGAAGGAAACACAACCACTGTCAACACAACAAACTTAGAAATCGAAGATAACAATATTCTTTTAAACAAGAATGAAGCAGGTGCAGGTGTTGGTGAAGGCACAGCAGGTGTTAGTATCGATAGAGGTACATACGCAAACGTACAAATAATTTATGACGAATCAATAGCATGGAACAATCCAAGCACACAAACAGTTTCACAAGGACCAGGACTACAAGGTCCAGGATATGGTTCTTTTAAAGTTTCATCAACAGATGGAAATGACATTTTAGCATTAAGAGTTGCCAACATAAACAACACAAACGCAATTTATTTTGAACCAGGTGGAACAGGCACTTTGAGATTAGGTGGCAGTATTGCTCCAGCAAACTACATCAGCAGAATGAACGATGACAACGATATTCCAAATAAAAAATATGTTGATGATGAAATTAATGCTGTTGTAATTGGTGCGGCATTTCCTAGAATAGTTCAAGATGACACAGAAGTAAAAATAACAGACAACAGTGTATCTGGTAACACATCTAAAATAGAAGTTACTATTGATGGAACATTATTAGGATTATGGGAACCTACAAGATTTGAATTATACCAACAAACAACAGATATTGCTAACATAAGAATTGAAGGTGACACAATCAGTGGATTAAATTCAAATCAAGATTTAGAATTGGTAGCACCGGGTACGGGTTCAGTAAGGGCAAATGACTCGTTCGTTATCAACAATAGACCAAGTGTGCAGGATCCTGCTGTAGACCCGTTATATGACGCCAATGGCGTTAAATTGTATGCTAAATCACCATCTGGTGGAGATACAGGATTATATTTTGTAAATACAAACGATACAAGAGGAGAAGTGATCAGCAAGAACAGAGCACTGCTTTTTGGATTAATTTTTTAAAGGAGAAACGATGGCAATAACAAACTCAGAAGTAAACGGAACAGTAGACGTTCTTACAGTACCTGCAGGCAAAAGTTATGCTGTTACATCTATATTGATCACAAACGTTGGACCAGAAGCCTCAGATGGCAGTGAAGACAGTAACTTCACATTGTACGCTGTTACAGGTTCTTACAGTTCAAATGCATCAATGATAGTTAACAACGCATTACTTCCTGGAGCAGAAACTTTTACACTAGATACAGAAAAAATAGTGTTGGGTGCTGGAGACTTTATCAGAGTTGCTCAATCAGGTAATAACAATATTTCAGTTGTGGTTAGTTACTTGGAGGTGTAATGAGATATTTAAAACGTCAATCAACAAATAGAAGACTCCTACGAGGTAAAGGTTTAATTTACACTCAGTATGAAGAAATTGAAGCACAATCTACAGGTGCTTTTTTAGTTCCTAAAGGAACTCAAGCACAACGTCCTGGATCACCAACAGAAGGACAATTAAGATTCAACACAACATTAAGACAACTAGAAGTTTATGAATCATTAGGTGGTGGTGCACCTGTTTGGAAACAGTTTAGATTATCTGAAGCACAAAATATTGTTGTACAAAATTTAAGTAATGGTGATGATGTAGAAGTAAACTTTGGAGGATTAAATGATGGATTTGGATCAGGTTTAGGTTATCCAACTTCACCAGAAAATATTTTAGTAATGGTTGAAAACGTTTTACAAATTCCAAACACAAACTACACTTTAACACAAAATCCATGCGATGTAAACAGCAATATTATAAGTGCTGTCGCAAATTACAATTCTACAGGAGTTGGTGCTTTTATCAGTGGCAACACTGCTTTGATTGATTGGCAGTCAAAAGGTTATCATGTTGGACAAACTGTGGTAGTTTCAGGTTCAGCAACAAATGACGGCACGTACACAGTGTCAGCAGTTACTCCACAATATTTGAGCGTGACTACATTGTTGAACACAGAAGCAAACAATGGTGGTGGAAACACATTCAACATGGATGGAAAAAGTTCTGTAACAGGATTATCTTACCCAGCAGGACAATATATTACATTTGGAACGGCAGTTCCAACAGGTAAACCAGTCACTGTTTTACACAACTTTGACAAATAATACCTTTACCAAATTTCAATAAATACTAAAAAAGGAGCACTATGGCTGTAACCAATGTAGGTAGAATATCAGGACCATTATTAAAAGCAAATCTTACAAGAACATCTGATTTGGCTTTTGAAACGGATCTTTTATACATCGGACACACTAACGGCAGAATAGGTGTAAAAAGTGATGCTCCTACAAGAGATTTTCAAGTTAATGGTAATGCTAGATACACAGGCGATTTAATTGCCACAAACTCCGCATCATTTGGAAACTTAGAAATTGATGGTTTAACCAGTACATTCTCAACATTTACTGGTCCAATCAATATGAATGCCACTACAAAATT
>Ga0163111_10000445_pt1 | contig 24835 bp, 12 predicted proteins | sample CRUFie1St18metaG_FD_109645 | JGI IMG/M metagenome (GOLD analysis project Ga0163111, IMG submission 109645) | Marine microbial communities from the Costa Rica Dome - CRUD Field 142mm St18 metaG | ecosystem: Environmental > Aquatic > Marine > Oceanic > Photic zone | place: Costa Rica: the Eastern... | reverse complement strand
CATTTCTATTAAAGTCGATGGCCTGAGTAGCATTACCGATACTCATAAAGTTTTTTACTGTCAAACTATTTAGATTAAACATTATAATTTCCTATAGATGTCCATCAGCAATTCTTTATCATAGAAATCACTTTGAACGGCTTGAAGTTGGCTGTTTACAATAGTGTCAACTGATTCAAAATTTATTTCAACTGATTCATCCAGTTGAGTGTCTTCTAGTTTCTGTTGTATCAAACTTAATTCTCTGATAGGAAAGCGTTCCATAAAATTTTCACGAATAAAGTTTGCTTCTTCATAACTAATTTCAATATCAAGTGTTACTCTAGCATAGGTTTTAGGTAAAAGAAATTTTTCAGGATTGTCTAGTAATTGTCCAAGTTTTAATGTTTTATACTTAGGAGCATCTGGCCAAGCAACATACTTAGGCTCAGTACCCCAATCCAATATCATAGCACCTCTTTCATCATCCCAAGCATCTGAATAATTGTGAGGGAAAGCATTACCCATATATGTGATGTTACCTCTTGTTTGGCGTTTGTGAAAGTGTCCTGTAAAAACGTGTTCGATACCTTGCAGGTCGCCTTCTCCAAGTTCGCCTGTGTCAGGCATTTGTACCATAGCATTCATATAGAAGTGTGGCAATTCTAAATGCCCAATCATGTATTTGGCATTGAGTTTTTTAATCTTTTTGTGTTCTTCGCCTACTAGCCAAGGCACTACAGCAACATCGCCTTCTACAACAATGTCGTTAAAAATTCTTATGTTAGGGTAGTTTTTAATCCAAGCAATAGAATTGAAATCACGTTTGTCTCTGTAGTATTCATCGTGGTTACCAGGAATGAATATTACTTGGTCAAATGCCGCGTGTAGTCGATCAATCGCTTGTATACTATAATTGAGTGTAGCAATATTAATACTTGCTCTATGATGATGCCAATCACCTAGAAATAAACAAGTTTCACAGCCTTGCTCTTTACCTTCTTTAATCACCCAGTCAACAAAATCTACACAATCTTGATTAAATTGTAGAGAGTTACTCTTGTTGCCAAAATGAATGTCAGTAAAAGCAATCGCTTTCTTCCATAAATTCGTCATGTACCAACCTTTGTTTTAAACAGTTTAACAGAAAACGTTACTTGTTGTCAACTATTTTTTTCCATTCACTTTTTGGAGGCGTTGTAACTTTGCCATGATGTCCATCAAGATCCAGTTTACCACTAGCAATATCATTTTCAGTTTGTCTAGTGTAACTTGGATTTAGTCCAGCGTCTTCAAGAATATCATCTCTAATTACTTGGTTACGTTTTTCCAAATTTAAAACTCTAGTAAAACTATTTGTAATCGCCGCTGTATAATAAGCAAATGGATTTTGTGATTTTGACTCATCAAACTGTAATCCAATTTGTGATAATTGTAACAATGCTGTTGATTTCATTTCATCATTGTAAGTGTATCCACGCCAGTTTGATCTTGTAGCATAACGTTCAACTAATTTCATAAACATTCTTGCTAAACTGTTATTGATTGTACCGTGATCTTTAGCAAAATATCCGTTTTTCATACCACCTTGCCAATGTGATTTACCTACACAAACTAGTTCGCCTGTGTCATCAAATTTAAAATGTTGGAAGGGAGGAAAATTACAGCGTTCATGATGATCAGCAGTAGTTTTTGGATTTCTTTTTCTGCCTGGATCTAGAGGAACATGATCAAATGTCATGATCCTAAACACTAAATCTTCTTTTTGAACCTTTTTCCAATCAATAGCAAACTGTGCCTGTTTGACTTTTTCACCTCTTTCTATTGCTTCCATGTAAGCATTTTTGGCTAATCTATCCGCTCTTTCACGCTTTGCTTGGGCAATAGTTCTAATATTAACACGTTCTATATTAGGCAATATTAGATCATATTGTGCTGACTCTTCATCAACATAGGAACAGTAAGTATTTTTACTTCTGTGTATTTCTTTTAAAAGATCTCTGTTATTAAGGTATTTCTTTCTCATTTGGTTTCCTTAAATTATATGCTCTTATAATAACATCAATAAATACAAAGAGCAAGAGTTTAGGAGAAATAATTGGCCGTTCATAACAAAAAAGATTGGGGAAAGCCTGTAGACCACCCAGATAACTATGGTGCATACGTTACAAACTCCAAAGGTGAAGTAACATACCGTAATATGGGGTACTCACCCGGTGCCATGGGCGGATACACTGGCGATAAAACTGAACCAAAAGCAGATGCTGGTGGTAAATCCAGTGGTAATATTGCTGAGGCTATAAGCGGTTTTTTTGATAACTTTAGACAAATTAGTTTGTTCAACCAAGTTCCTCCAGGAGCAGAAACATACATTCCAAGACGTAGAGGTAATTTAAGTTCTTTTGATACATCTTCTAGTATGGAACGTAGAGTGAAACTGTCGTTGCCGGGAGGTCTTAAAAGATTCTATCAAAGTCCTAATGAGAACACAGGACTACTTGAACCTCTGAAAGCAACAAGTGGTATTGTGTTTCCTTACACACCACAAATTATTGTTAGTAACAGTGCCAACTATACTTCACGTTCTCCTATACAAACTAATTATCCTTATCAGATTTATCAAAACTCACAAGTGAGCAACATAAATCTGCTTGTACAATTTACAGCACAGACAGAAGCAGAAGCAAGATATGTTTTGGCTTGTATTATGTTTTTAAGATTAGTTACAAAAAGTTTTAGAAATGATGATGTAAACGCTGGATCTCCTCCACCTGTATGTAGACTAACAGGGCATGGACAAAATTTACTTCCAAATGTGCCAGTAGTAGTACAAGACTTTTCATTGACATTGCCTAACAATGTTGACTATATAAGTATATCCACTGGCGGAACTGGAGCGAGTAACAGAGGAACTTTTTTACAGGCTTTAGACAGAAGTCAAACATTACAAGTTGATAGAGTACCTACTACTAGTGATATATCTGTAACAATGGTACCAACTTACAGCAGAACACAACTTGCTGACTATAATGTAAATGATATAATTAACGGTGGACGACTATCTAACCCAGATGGATTTATGTAATGGCACAATATAGTAAAACAAGTCCTTATAATGCAACACCTACAAATAAACGTGCCAATGCTCTTGAAACTTTAAATTATATAAAAATACCACACGCTCAAGATGACGTTACATATTCTATAGCACCAGAGTATTCAACAAGACCAGATTTATTAGCAAATGACCTATATGGCGATGTAAACCTGTGGTGGGTTTTCATGAATAGAAACCCAGACGTACTAATTGACCCAATTTTTGATTTTACAACAGGGAAAACTATAAGGTTACCAAAACAAAGCACATTAAAAAAAGTATTAGGACTGTAACATGGCAACAGACTTTTACAGCAATAGTGTAAGAACTGAAATACTAATACCAAACTTAGAAAAAGTTGATACAGGTGATCTTAGTATAGATCAGTGGAATATACAGTTTGGCGATATACCATTATACTATGGAGAAGAAAGTGGTTACCGTGCCAATTATAGAGACAACCTAGACCAACTTAGAGACTGGCTTAAAGACAACAGAGATAAAATTGAATTCGATAAAGACTTTAATATTAAGGGAGAAGCGAAAGAAGAATTCAATACTAAATTTCCAGTAGGTAAAGTAGTACAAATTCCTGCCAATGCTAAAGGAGGAAATTTGACAAGCGACCAAATTATTTCATTTACAAATGTATCTCGCGATGCTGGCATAGTACAAACAAAATTTTATATTGCTACTATGATGTCTGGAATTTTAAAAGAAGAACGTATTCAAATAAGCGATAACGGACAAAGAGAATTCAAACCAGGTGTTACTAGAAAAGAAAAATTACAATACAATCATGTTGTAGAGATGACAGAGGCTTATAGAACTTTTTATGACATTCAGAGATCATTTATAGACAGAGGACAAGAACCACAGAATGCTAGTCAAGATTACACACTTGCTAATAGTGTACAAATTGATGTAGCAGGAGAAGGCGCTAGGAACCTTACACAAGATGAGATGCTAGGTGACGAACAGATGAGTGCCAGGTGGGACACTTACCCAGTCACACAAATACAAGAAGGTGTTTCGGCAGTAGAACAAGAAAATATAGTTGAAAGCGATGCTGACACTGAAGCAGACACAACCGAAACTTTTGTAGATGAACAGGGTAACGATACAAATGTTACTACAGAAGAAGAACCCAATATTAATAATGCACCAGAACTTTACGGCATGGTACAATCAGTTACAGAATCAGCAATACAACAAGAACAAGACGCTACTGCTACAATACAACAAGAAACAGACGTAGCACAAAATTTAAGAAATATTGAATACTTTAGAAAACCAGCAGGTCAACCTAGGCCTAATATACTTCATGCTTTTTCTAGTTACAATACCAACTTTGAATTTTTCATGATGACACCGTATGATTATAACGAAGTAGTAGAGATGCTGGCAGGTACACAATACAACACAACTGTCTATAATGATTTTGAAAACAAACCAGGAAGACGCTTGTTTGGATCAAGTGGTGTAAAAACTACAAACACAGCAGAATCAAGTAGCAATAACCCAAATTTTAATAAAGAATATCACATAGAAAGAGTTGAATTACAAAGTTATGTAAGTCCTAGCAAAGCCAACGGTGGTACAAAATTTACAAACGGAACTATGACAATATTTGAACCCTATGGTGCTACTTTATTAGAAAACATAGTCAAGGCAAGTGTAGATGGAAGTATTGAACCTCCTACACCTAACTATCTACAAATTCCGTATATGCTCAAAGTTAGTTTCAAAGGATACGATGATCAAGGCAATCCTATGAACACAAACTTTTTAACACCTCAAGGATCAGAATCAGCGTCAACTAGTTTCACACAAGATCCTGGAACAAAATATATGACTATAAAGATTAGTAACTTTTCATATGCTATTACACCTGAAGGAAGTGAATATACAATAGAATTTTATAACTTTGATGCTGACACTTTACAAAATTATTATGGTGTTTTGCCTAATGCTATACAAATTAATGAAGGAACATTAGGAAATTTCTTTGGAATAACTGAGCCATTAAAGGAAAACCAAACAATTACCGAAGTTGAAAATGCGGCAGTTGAAACAAGAACTAGAGCAGTAGGACCTGGAGGTATATACGAAGAAGAGTACCAAGTGCCTACATTCAAAACAGGATCCACGGCAAAAAGTTTACCTCAAATTCTAAACAAATGGGAAGAAGAAAAAGTATCTTCAGGTGCCCAAGAGTATGCTGATACATTTAGTTTTAGGTATGACCCAGGTGAGTTTCCTAATGAGGAGTTTTTAACCTGTCAACTAGCAAGACCAGAAAAAGTAGGTGATTATAGAGTCCCTGTTATCACAGATAAAATTAAAGCAGTAACACAAAATACAAATCAAACTTCTGGATTTAGAATAGCACCTGGTGAAGCAGGCAATGTAGGTTATCAGTTTCCGCGTGGTGCTTCCATACTAAGTGTTATACACTCAGCAATAGCCACTAGCACTTTTATGACAAATCAGGTACAGATAAACAGAACTAACATAACAAGTCAAATTGATAGAGGATTAAGGCAAGCCAAGTACGGCGCGAATGCTGATACTGTTGAAATATTTAGAGACGATTACAGTTTATCAGGAACCAAAACAGGTCTACTTCTGATGTATAAGATCACTCCAAGAATAAAAATGGGGAAATATGATTACAAAAGAAAAACGTATCAAAAAGAAATTATATGGACTATTAGTATATACAACCGCGAAGGTGAACAAGCAACTAATGTTAAAAAATCTCCTGTAGATAATGTTGTTAAAATGTATGATTATCTATACACAGGAAAAAACAAAGATGTTCTTAATTTTGATATACAGATAAACACAGGCTATTTTAGTACAAAGATTATAGGTAGTTTTCAAGATCAAATGTCTGCTAACAGAGATAACGATGGAGAAAGTAGACCTATTACACCTGGTGGACCAGGAGAGGCTGATTCTTGGACTGCTTCTAAAAATGCTGTAAAAATTGTTTCAGGCAACGATGGAACACTAGCACAAGGAAACTCAAGTGATCCTGCTACACTGATTGCTACAGATCTAATGAGTAGAATTTACGAAGGTGGCGCTGATTTACTATCTGCTGAATTAGAGATAATGGGTGATCCACAATTTATAATCCAAGACGAAGCCTTTGGTGCTGACGCTCATGGTGATCATTTTTCTCCTAACGGTAGTGTTTCTACACATAGAGATCCTATTATTCAAATAAACATTTTTACACCCTCTGATATTGCCAGTGATGGAACTATATCACCTACGTCGAAAGCAACTAGATCTGTAGGACCTGCAGGCAGGTACCAAGAAGATTATACGGTAGTAAACAAAGGCGTAAGTGTTTTCAGTGGGCGATACAGAGTGTTAACTATTCAGTCAACGTTTGATGGAAATCAATTTACACAAACTCTTAACCTTGTTAAAATAACTGATGAGGATAAAGATCATGTTATTACAAGCAGTCAAGAAGCATCTAACATTGTTTTATACAGTACATTTACTGATGAAATAGGACAAGGAGTGAGGCCTTAATGATTAAGTTTACTAGGACAGATCCAAGACTAGCAGGTGATAATTATAAACCAGGACAGTTTCCTGGAGGGCCATATCTTGCTGTAGTAAAAGCAGTAGGTGACCCGGCGAGAACAAACAGAGTTTCCGTTGCTCTTGCTAAAGATGGCAAGGAACAAAACAATCCAGAACAATGGATTGATGTTACTATCGCTGTACCTAGTTACGGTATGACTCCTTTTAGATCAGGAACAAGTAGTAGAAGTAAAGATCCATTTGATGGTGGAACATCTTATGGTGTACATATACCAGAACCAGACGTAGGCACATATTGTTTAGTAAGTTTTGCCGACGGTAGAAGAGACACAGGTTTTATAATAGCATTTGTACCTGCTCCTTATAATAATGCTACTATGTCAGGTAGAGGTGTGTCACAACCAAAAGACAGAATTGCTTTTAACCAAGAAGATAAAGACGACTGGTATAACACAGCAAATGAATTTCCTGTAATAGAAAAAAATCTAAAACAAACTACTTCATCAAATCCGCAAGATATTAATATTTTAAAATATGGCTTTGATAGATTAATGACTGGTATATTATATGCCCAAGGTTTATTATTAGACAAAGTAAGAGGTATCACAAGTACAAGTCCACATAGAGAATCGCCAAGTAAAATTGTTAGTATACAGACACCAGGTAGAAGACTGCCTGATCCACAAGACAATCCAGAATTATTAAACAAGTTCTTGAATGACAATCTTTCATTAGAAGAATCAGAGTTAGATATACTAACAAGAAAACCTGGTCATGTACTAGCAATGGATGACGGTGAAGCAGACGGCAATAACAATTTAGTAAGGCTAAGAAGTGGAGCAGGTCATCAAATTTTATTAAACGACAGTGAAGGTTTGATTTATATAATAAATGCTCAAGGTACTGCTTGGGTTGAGTTAACAAGAAGTGGTAAGATAGATATCTATGCCGCAGACAGTGTCAGCGTTCATAGTGGCGGTGACTTCAACTTAACAGCAGATAGAGATTTTAATATAAGTGCCGGTGGTGATATGAATGTTGCTATCGGTGGAGATATAAAGCAAACAAGCGGAAGAGATTATAGTATTACTTCTGCTAAAACATATAGAACAAACATAGGCGAAAGCATTACAAATAGAGCAGGAACTTTCAATGCCAATTATGCTGGAACAAATCAAACAATGGTTGCTCAAGGTACAACAAATATTTTAAGTAAAGGTGTTATGAGTTTACACGGCACAGCAGACATAGGTATCGAAGCAGATGGTGGAAATATTTTAACCAAAGCAACACAGATACATTTAAATTCACCAAGTAATGAACCAGCCGTTCATAGTGCTGACATACCTTTGACAGCCGAGGACGCCAGTATCACTGCTAGAGTACCACAACACGAACCTTGGGATCAGCATGAAAACTTAGATCCTTTATCATTTACTACATTAAGCACAAACGCTGGTACTGAACAACAAAGTGTATACTATGACGCTAACGGTAATTTACAATATAAAAATCCAACAGGAGCACAATAATGGCAGTGGTAATTCCAAATACAAAAGACCAAGATACTTTTCCAGAGCATTTTATTCCTGTTGCAAATCCGCCACAGAGACCAATTAGTGCTAGTGAGCGAACATGGATTGATAACAGTCCACAATTCTATTCTAATAATAATACAGGCGAGTCTGAAAATATTGGTTTCAGTGGAGATGTACCCGAATACACACACTTGGCACCTACAGTAAAAAGCACAGACACAGAAGTACAGGAAATTTCACCTGAACTACAAAACATTGATCCAGCAACACTTGATACCGCCTGGGGGAAATTAGAATCTGTGTTGACACAAGAGTTAGCGAAAGCAAGTTCAGGACATTGGAAAGAATTAAGAAGTAATTACAATCCTGATTCTATAGGACTATGTCAATCACTTTGTGGAATGTCAGCAGGCATTCCGTGGTGTGCTTGTTTTGTAAGTTGGGTACTAGTAAAAGCAGGTATCAACGGATTAAAGACAGCATCAAGTCAAAAATATAGAAACTATGGATTTGAAATAGGAACAACATCTTGGGCCAACGTAAGAAAGAATGACATCGTTGTTGTATCATACGGAGGCGGAAGAGGACACGTTGGTTTTTACAGAGGGTTCGATCCTCAGACTAGACGTGTAAATATTCTAGGAGGCAACCAAGGTGACAATTTAAACATTAAAAGTTTTGGCACCAGCAGGATCACTTCTATAAAAAGAAACTGGCGTGTACCAACAGAATTTGATACACCGCTTTATGTACCTAGAGCGCCACGTGGTGGTTCCTTTGAGGACACAAGATAAGGAAATAGAAAAATGGAAATGTTTGTACTAGTATTAAGTATGTGGGGTAAAACAGCAATAGGAGAATGGCAGTATATTGGTAACCAATATGTTTTCAATACACCTATGCCTAAATTCCAATGCTTAGAATTAACAGACCCTTATATGTGGTCCCATAATATAAGCAATGAATATTATCGTGTACAATTTGATTGTGTGCCAGTAAAAAGTGAGTTAAAATAATGCCACTAATAGCAAGAACAAAAGGATCAGGAGATGTTGTGAATACTGTCCATGCTGTATGTATAGCACCTGGAACTATTGCTACCGAAACAGGTAGTGAAAATGTTTTTGTTGTGGATCATGGTATACATCGACTAGATGATTTAAACGAGCCACACACACATTGTCCTCCAGTCTATAGTACAAAACTTATAACTGGTAGTGATAATGTTTTTGCTAACGATAAAAAAGTTGGCAGGGTTAATGATGTCTATGAGTGTGATGCTAAAGTTGAATCTGTAACACAAACTACAGTGTTTGCTAATGAGTAATTTCTTCTCTATTTGTACTAGCCATCCAAGCGGCAGAGTGTAAACCTCCACCACACATTTCTTGGCATTCGTAAGTACATAATTTATGAGTAGGATCTTTCCAAGTCAAAGGAAGTATGCTCTGGATGTATTCATGATTGAATATTTCTTCTGCTGTGTGATTTTCTAAACTGTTCCAACCAACTCCATATTCTTTTTCTAATTTATTCATATGAGTCATGTCTTCCTGTTTTGTTGCGGCAATATGGTTACAAGGCCATAACAGCATTTCAGCATCAATATACATCATTCGCTGTTCCTTAAAGTCACAAGTAATAGTGTTTATATCTGCTTGTTCTAAAATTTTCTTGTAAATTTCAGCGCCTTCTTGTGTAATATTCAAGTCTACTTTTGTTTCTGACTCTTCCTCTATCACACCCTTTCGAGCCTTTCTAGCATCAGTTTCAACTTCATAATCAGGTAAAATTTCTTTAGGTGTATCTACTAACTGTTCTAATATTTCTTTGTCTTCTTCCATTATTTTTTCAGCAACTTGTATAACTTCGTTTTCTTTTTCTAAACGATCTTTTTCTCTTTTGTTTTTCTTTTCAAGTTCTTTAAAGTTATATTCAAAGTTTCTAGTTGAAACGTGTTTATCAAATTCCCAAAAACCCATATCTTTTGCTAATTGTTTTGCTTCGTCTACTTGATGTTCATTATGCTTAAACACAATAAACTTCCAACGTGCTTTACCACCTGCTTCAATAAATGCCTTAGCATTTGCCATTACTTTTTCGTGTTTAATTCCTATGCGATACAACTTATTTGTATCTTCTAATCCGTCTATGCTAAACGTCATTACCTTTTCTACGCCCTGTTTTTGCTCTGCTTCTCCCATTGCTTTACCTATATTGCTCCATACATCTGGTTTCCACATACTTCCGTTAGTTTCAACGTCAATAATGTACTTTCGCTTTGATGATCCCACAAGAATAGGCTCCCAATCAGGTGTCATAGCAGGGTCTCCATGACATCCACAGAACACTAAACTAGGATTATGATGCATATTATCTAGTATTGGGTCCATATCTGTAAGAAACTTCTCCCATTGAGGCCATAAGATATGCCTTTGCCTTAGCGTCGGACGTACAATACTAGTACCCATGAAGTGTCTCGGGCATAAAGGACAAGCAACATTACAATAAGTTGACGTTTCCACTTGGAAACTGTTTATTCTGTTAAAATTAAACACGGGAATTATATACTCACATTATTTTCTACATAAATATTTATATGACAACATTCAGAGGATTTTCTACATCTGGCAATGAGTTTGCTAACGTAACATATACCGACTTTGAGCTGGTAAAACGTGACCTTATGAATAACTTAAATGTAAGAAAAGGTGAAAGGGTAATGAGACCAGACTTTGGATGTGTAATATGGGATATGCTGTTTGAACCATTCACAGATGATGCCCATGCTACAATAGTTGATAATATAGTGGAAATAGGAGAAGCAGATCCTAGACTAGAAGTTTTAGAAGTAGTACCTAGTTCATACGAACAAGGTATTCAGGTTGCTATGACACTAAGATACATTCCAGCAGATATAACAGAGCAATTACTTTATGATTTTAATCAGGAAGCACACTCAGTTTTAAGCGGAAGTATCAGTAACAATAACCAACAAACTGCTTCCGCGGGTACAGGATATTAATAATGGCTACAACAACAAGACAAACAAACTTATTTGTAAGTGAAAATTGGCAAAAAGTTTATCAAACTTTTAAAGACGCTGACTTTCAAAGTTATGACTTTGAAACACTAAGAACAACAATGATCACTTATCTTCGTAGAAACTTTCCAGAAGACTTTAATGATTTTGTAGAAAGTTCAGAATACGTTGCTCTTGTTGATCTAATTGCTTTCTTTGGTCAAAGTTTAGCGTATAGACAAGATTTAAATGCTAGGGAAAACTTTTTAGAAACTGCTCAAAGAAGAGATAGTATTTTAAGACTAGCAAATATGTTAGGTTATAAACCTAAGAGAAATACAACTGCCCAAGGTATGTTGAAAATAACTTCTATGTCAACTTCAGAAAATGTTTTTGATAGTACAAATAATAATTTAAGTGAACGAACAGTATATTGGAATGATCCTGTAAATCCTGATTATGAAGAACAGTTCAACACAATTTTAAATGCGGCATTGGCTAATAGTCAAAAAATAGGAAAGCCAGGATTAGAAAAAACAATTGGTACAGTAAAAACACAACAATACGAACTTACACTATTACCAGGTACACAACCATACTTGCCATTCCAAGCAAGTGTTAACAGCGGTACGTTTGCTTTTGAATTAGTAAACGCTACAATGAGCGGACAAGATTATATTTACGAAAAAGCACCTACACCAGGCAATAGTTTTACAATGTTTTATAGAACTGATGGTAAAGGCAATGCTAGTGCCAACACAGGATTTTTTACATATTTTAAACAGGGTGAACTTGGCGAGTTAGACTTTATTCTAGATTCTGGTTTACCTAACATCACATATGACGTTAACGTTGACAATATTAATAACACTGATGTTTGGTTGTTTTCACTAAATGAAGATGGAACTATCGCAGAAGAGTGGACACAGGTTCCTGCTGTAAACGGAACTAATGTTATCTATAACAGTTTGAATCAAACAAACAGAAAACTTTATGCTGTAGACAGCAAAGTAAATGACCAGATACGTTTAGTATTTGCTGACGGTGTATTTGCTGATATTCCAAAAGGTAGATTTAAACTATATTACAGACAAAGTGCTGGGTCAACGTATTCAATAAAAAGCGGTGACTTACAAAATATAGAATTAAGTTTTAACTATGTAAGCAGAACAAATCAACAGGAAACTCTTACAGTTGGTTTAAGTTTACAACAAGGCGTGAACACTGCTAGTTCAAGAGAAACACTAGCAAGAGTAAAACAATTAGCGCCACAAAATTACTATACTCAAAATAGAATGATAAATGGGGAAGATTACAACATCTATCCTTTAACAAAATTTACAAGCATTATTAAATCAAAAGCAATAAACAGAACGTCAAGTGGTATTAGTAGATTTTTAGATGTAAAAGATTCTACAGGCAAATATAGTTCTACAAATATTTTCAGCGATGACGGAGTAATTTACAGACAAGAATCATCTAAAACAGATACATTTAGTTTTAACAACGATAACGATATTATAAGTGTTATAAAAAACATTGTAGAGAAAAACATTGCCAGTAAGTCAATGTATCATTTTTATCTAAAGAATTTTGTTGCTAAGGACTTTCCACAAACAATTAAATGGAATCAAGTTAATGCTACTAAAAATACCTGTACAGGATATTTTACAGACAAAGATGATAATGTTGTTCAAGTAGAGCAAACAAACAACACAAAGTTTTTAACATTAAGCAGTCTAATTAAAATGACAGCACCTGCTGGTAATCACTTTATGAAGAACGGCTCATTAATGGCAGGTAGTGATACAAACCACCCAGGAGCAAAAGACAGCATTTGGTGTAGCGTTACACAAATTAAAAATAATGGATTAGGTGATGGTTCTACAAGTGGCAAAAATATCGGTGGTGACGGTGCTATTACTTTAAATGAAGTTTTACCTACTGGCGCTTTAGTTAATAAAGTGTATCCAAAATGGGTAAGTGATTTAACTTCTACATTTGAAAATACCATGCTTAACGAAATTAAAGAATACAAAGATTTTGGAATTAGATTTGATCATGAAAACAGTACATGGCATTTAATAACAAATCTTAACTTAGCAAGAAACAAAGATTATTCAAATGACTATGCCGGTAATACTCTTGAAACAAATTTAGATGCTAGTTGGTTAGTACAATTTACCACTAACGGTGAAACATATACAATCAAGAGTAGACAACTAGATATGTATTTTGCTAGTAAAGAAGAAACAAGATTTTATTTTGACGAAAGTGTAAAAATTTATGATAGTGTATCAGGTAACACAGTCAGAGATAACGTAAAAGTTTTAGGTGTAAACAACAAGCCAGATGTCAAATCACCGTTAGAAAGTGATTACACATTTGATATAATTGGAATGGATACTGAAGTAGACGGATATAAAGATAACACAAAAATAAAAATTACATATAGCGATAGTGACTTAGACAGTATAACAGACAATCCAGAAAGTTTTGACAAAGTGGTAGGAAATGACGATCCAGAAGGTTCTCCTAGTTCAAGAAAATTTGTTTTCTTTGAAAGTTTCTTAGACTATGATAACATTGAAAGATTTAAACCTACAGGTAGTGATGTTGTGATACAGGAATATGGTACAACAAGAGAAGTTGAAGCAGTTAAGTCTTTACACCCATCAGGTACAGTATTTTATTGTGCAACAGATAATAAATTTATAGCATCTACAACTATACAAAACAAAATAGAACTGACAGTAGCAGTAGCACCAGGCGAAACAATACCGCTACTAGCAAAGTCATTTAAGTTTTTTATTGGTAGAGATAATATTAAATTTCAATACAAGCATAATGCTCCAAATGACAAAAGAATAGATCCTAGTCCAAGTAATATAATCGATTTGTATATGCTTACACAGGCATACAATGACTCATATAAAGAATGGTTAACTGATTCAACAAATACAGTTACAAAACCAAATGAGCCTACAAGCGAAAGTCTAAGAACAAGTTTTGGATCTATAGAAACAGACAAAGCAATTAGTGATTCAATAATATATCACAGTGCTAAATTTAAAGCATTGTTTGGAGAAAAAGCAGATACAGAATTACAAGCAACTTTTAAGATTGTAAAAAATACAGAATTGGGTCTAAGTGACTCAGAAATAAAATCACAAGTAATCGAAGTAATTAACAGTTACTTCAATGTTAACAACTGGGACTTTGGGGATACATTTTACTTTTCAGAATTGTCAGGTTATATCCATAGCGAATTACCAACACAAATTAATTCTGTTGTAATTGTACCAAAATCATCAGGACAAACATTTGGTAGTTTATTCCAAATTAAATCTAACTTTGATGAAATACTAGTTAGTGGTGCTACTGTTGATGATGTAGAAATCATTGATAGCATTACAGCATCTAAGATCCAAGCAAGTGGTGTTGTTAACAATGGCTCTACTGCTAGTACACAAACAGGTGTTGCTGTAACAGGTACAACAAGTGCAGGTTTCAGTAGTACTGGAACAAGTTCATCATCGAGTACTTCTAGTTCATCTAGTTCATCTAGTTCATCTAGTTCATCAGGCAGTGGAGGCAGTAGTTACTAATGGCCAAGCGTAATACATCAACGTTTTTACCTAAAGTATACCAAAGCGATAAAAACAAAAAGTTTTTAAGTGCTACACTTGACCAATTGATGTCAAGTGCTAACCTATCCAGAATAAACGGATACGTTGGCAGACAGTTTAGTCCAAGTTTTAAAAAATCAGACAATTACCTAAAAAGCACAGGCAAAAGAACAAACTATCAACTTGAGCCTGCTGTTGTTTCAGACAACGAAAATACTGTTGTCACTTATGATGACTTTTTACACTTTTTAGAAAACAACGGTGTTAGCACCGCTGACCAAAATAAACTTTTTAATCAAGAATTCTACAACTGGGCAGGCTTTATAGATTTTGATAAAATTGTTAATTTCAACAGTTACTATTATTTAGAAAATGGCCCAGATGTTGTAAATGTAAGTGGAGGAAATATCCCACTTCAAAAAACGTTTGAAGTAAATTACAACAAAGAAAATAACAACTATAATGTTTCTGGCACTACAGGTGAGAACCCTATCATCTATATAGCAAGAACAGGAACATATACATTTAATACAAACCAAACAAATTCACAATGGTTTATACAGACAGAACCTGGACTAACAGGATTTCAAACAAGTACTAAAACTAAAAGTTCACGTGAAATATTTGGCGTAGCAAATAACGGTGGCACTAACGGCATTGACGGATTAGGTACATACGGTGGCGTTACTTTTACTGTTCCGGAAGCAACAGCACAAGATTCCTTTGATGGGTTCAATGTAGAAAATATAGATTTAGTATCTAATGTACCATATAAAGATGTACAAGGTAGATCCATTGCTTCTCTTGTAGAAAGATTCGGCGGTATAGATGGCCAAAGAAACTTACTTAACAAAAAAGTTATATTTTTACAAGATCCAGATGATGCAACAGACAACACAAACTGGACATTTACAGCGGATTATGATATTGCTCCATGGGATAGATTAAACTTCCAACAAGAAAATGGAACAGTAGCAACCGAAGATCGTTTAGGCATTTTCCAAATACAAGAAGTTGACGGAATTATTGTTTTAGCAAAAATAGACAAACTTACATATGACAAAAAACTATTTGTTCAAGAAGGTAACACATACGCCGGTAGAGAATTTTATAGAAACACTGATACAACTAAAGCAACAATTATTCCTGTCAAGACAGCAAATTTAGATACACTTTATTATCAAAATGCTGACGATTCAAAAGCATTTGGTATAATCAAAATTGTAGAACAGGAAACTGAAACAATTAGTGCTGAAGACTTTTTAGGAAAAGAAACATATACTAGTCCAAACAATGTACAATTTACTAATGGATTAAAAATAAAATTTGATACTACAATTAAAGAAACACAGTATAGAAACAAAACTTATTATGTTGAAGGTGTAGGTAAAAAAATACATTTAGTTGATACAGAATTACCAACACCAGAGATGACACTTGAAGGAAAAGATTATATTACCATAGCAAGAGGGTCAGTTGACTTTAATGCTTGGAGTAGAAGTAATAGGTGGTTCCATAAAGATGTTATAACAGCAACAGCAGGGTACAATAAAGTAAACACTGTAATAAATGAAAACTCTAGAGCAAACAGACCTATCGTAGAATTCAATAGCGGTATTGAATTATTTGATCATGCTACTAAAGGAATTGAAGGTGTAAAATTAATTACAACAACTGAAAAAGATATCCTCACAGATATAAATGGCAGTGCTGGATACTTTGTTGATGGAGTACAACTACAAGCAGGAGACAAAATTGTTACAATCAATGATAATGATGTACAGACAAGACAGACAATTTGGACTGTTGGTTATGTTGACCTAGATGCTGATAGTGTACCTGAAACTATTGTACTAGAAGACTCGGGCATTAGCATTTCAGTTGGCGATGGTGTTTATGCTACTCACGGCAATAACAATAAAGGAGCATCTTTTTACTGGGCTGGATCCAAATGGGAAGTTTCACAACGTAAGACAACAAAAAATCAAAATCCAATATTTGCTATGTTTGATGGCAATGGTACAAACTTTAAAGACTATACAGCAAATAACTGGACAGGTAATAACTTATTCATATACAAACAAGGCACAGGTTCAAAAGATAGCGAGATTGGAATACCTCTAACTTATAGAACATTTAACAACGTAGGTGATATTGTTTTTGAAAACAAATATATAACAAGTTCATTCACTCATGGTGAACCTGTCAAAACACAAAATACAAGCACAGGTGTTGTTAAAGTAAGAGATCCATATGATGGCACAGTTTCATATAGCAACGGATGGGAAAAAGGTACACGAAATAGTAGACAATTACAAGAAGTAATTTATACAGTCAATGATGCCACAATTAAAAATTATGAGATAGGACAAAGTCCTTTAGACTCAACCGACATACTTAGAAATATTTTTGTATACATTAATAATAAAAAAACAACAAACTTCACAACTGGTGTAGTTCAAGGAAAAAATATTGTTACACTAAACGATACGTTATCAATAGATGATCAAATTGTTGTAAGGTTTACATCGAGTAGTCCTACAACTAAAGGGTATTACACTGTACCAGGAAACTTAGAAAGAAATGCTAACAACGAAAAATTTGAAACTATTACCTTAGGGCAATTACAAAATCATATACAGGCACTTGTAGATAGCCACAAAATGTTTACAGGTAGTTTACAAGGAAGTAATAATTTAAGAGACATAGGAACAGCAAAACAAACAGAAGGAACAATTCTACAACACAGTTCAAGTTTGATTACAAGTATGTTACTAAGTCAATACAATGAATTAAATTATATTGACTCAGTAAGATACGCCGGAAATGAATATGAAAAATTTAAAAGTAGATTTGTGAATGCTGTTGAAACATTAGACGGATTAGACTTAACTGATCCAGTAGATACTGTTGACAAAATTATAGAAAACATTAATAGCAACAAGTCAAGCACAATGCCGTTTTATTCAAGTGATATGGTTCCATTTGGTGCTGACAACGAAACTATTACAATTACTGTTACAGATAACAGAACAAAAACTTATGAAATCGCTGAAGTGTTTAATGACAAGATACCTAGTGCTAGAGCAGTTCTTGTATATAAAAATGATGTACAACTTTATAAAGATATTGACTTTAATTTTGATACTACAGCATCTATTACATTCAAAGAAACATTTACTTTAGCAATAGGTGATGTTATTAAGATCGTTGATTACAGCAACACAAATAGTAACTATATTCCTACAACTCCTACTAAACTTGGATTGTATCCTAAGTACAAACCTTGTATTGAATTAGACAACACTTATGACATAGAGCAAACAGTTATAACAGGACACGATGGTAGTAAAACTATAGCATACGGTGACGCTAGAGACAATGTAATTTTAGAACTTGAAAAGCGTATATACAATAACATTAAAACAGATTATGATGACAATGTGTTCGACATTAAAAAAGTTTTGCCTGGTAAGTTTAGAACTACAGATTTTAACACAGCAAACATTAACAGTATCTTAGAAGATGAATTTTTAAGATGGACAACAATTAACAGAATACCATACAGTGAAAATGATACGTTTGATGCTAACAAATCATTTACATGGAACTACAAAAACTTCATAGATAAACTTGACAGAGATTTATTGTCAGGCGGATGGCGTAGCATTTACAATTTTTATTACGATACATATCGCCCACATACACACGCTTGGGAAATGTTTGGTTGGTCAGTAAAGCCTAGTTGGTGGGAAGAAAGATACGGTGTTGCTCCTTATACTTCAGGAAACAAAGTTTTATGGGACGATGTACAAAACGGTCACAGATATACAAGTACAACAGAATATAATGTAGTTGACACTTATAAAAGATCAAACATTTATGAATATATTCCTGTAAACCAATATGGTGAACTATTACCTCCTATTGACAGTATCAGTGTAAACAGTGAAGATTTATCACCAAGTCATAATTGGGTATACGGAGACGAAGGTCCGGCAGAACACGCATGGAAGACTTCAAGTTCATATCCTTATGCTGTACAAATGTTGTTGAGTTTGCTTAAACCAGCAGAATATCAATCACAACTGTTTAACAAAAGTTTAATTGTAAGAAGTAAAATACTAAACCAACTAGTACATCTTAATACCAATCAAAGAATTACTACAACAGATTTAAACGTTCCTTCTGCTACAGTGAGACTAGAAGGTACAGCAAACTTTGTAGCAGATTATCTACGTTGGCAAAACATAGATACAACGACTAGTTTATATAATGTTATACAAAAATCATCTGTACAACTAGCACATAAAATCGAAGGGTACACTGATAAAAAATTAATACAAGTACTGGCTGAACAAGTGTCTCCGAGTAGTACAAGTTCAACAGTTTTTGTTCCAGACGAAGATTACAGTATACACTTACACAAAACAGGACCTGTACTTAATATACCATACAGTGGTGTAATCATACAGTTAACACCAAGTGGATACAGTGTATTTGGTTACGACTTGACCAATCCAAGATTTACTATTGCTACACCTATCGAGACAGGCAACTTCAATGTACACGAAGTTAGTGGCGAAACAATTAATCAATATACAGAATACACAAATGTTGTAAAAACTATTCCTTATGGAAAAACATTTAGAACGAAACAAGAAGTAGCAACCTTTTTATTCTCATATGAAAGATGGTTGAAAGCACAAGGTTACGATTTTGATAATAGAATGGAAGACTTTGGCACTGTTAAAATTACAGCAAACTGGTTAATGAGTGTAAAAGAATTTATACACTGGACAAAACAAGGTTGGGCAGACGGAACAGTTATTTCATTATCACCAACTGCTAACAGAATTAGATGTTCAACAACTAAAGGTGTTGTAGACAGTTTACTTAATAGACAAACAAGTGTAAATGTTCTAAATCAAAACTACGAGCCATTAAGACCTAACACATACAAAATGATGAGGGCAGATAACGAGTTTGAACTTTATCCTAATCCTGATGTTGGCGGAATATATTTTGCTAACACAAGAATAGTTGAGTATGAACACGTTCTTGTTTTCAAAAATAAAACAAAGTTTAACGATATAATTTTTGAACCTGCTTTAGGTAGCAGACAGTTTAGACTAAAACTTGTAGGTTATAAAACAGGTAATTGGGATGGAAGTTTAACAGCACAAGGATTTATTTACAACGATGGTGTTGTACCTGTTTGGGTAGCAAATACAGATTACGTTAGAGGCGACATAGTCAAGTTTAAAGAACAAAATTACACAGCAAAATCCAATCATACAAGTTCAGATGTATTCGAATACGCTAACTGGACTAAAACTGATTCATTCAAAATAGGACTACTACCTAACTTTGATACTTTAGGTAAAAACTTTATGAGTTTCTATGACATTGATGCTGTTAACTTAGAAAGTGAAACTGACAAATATGGTAAAGGTGCTATTGGATACCAAGCAAGAGAATATTTTAGCCAGATTGGTTTAGATGACGTATCACAAGTTAAATTTTATCAAGGTATGTTAAAACAAAAAGGTACTAAAAGTGCTGTTGACAAACTTGTAAGAAGTAAGTTTGATACTATATCTAGTGATGTACAATTTTACGAAGAATGGGCAATCAGAACTGGCTCTTATGGTGCCAACACAATTAACAACAGAGTTGAATTAGAATTAAATGAAGCAGGATTTACAGATAATCCACAAATACTTAAAACAGTGAAAAGTGTTGAAGAAAAAACATTAAACAGTTTAACAGAATATACAAAAGAAGATTTTTATAAAAAACCAGCAGACATAAATTATGATTTTATTCCTACACAAAAAAGTTTACAGTTTGGACACACATCAGAACAGTTTCATGATAAACTTTTACCAAATGTAGGTTATCCAAAACTTACAGACGCTGATGCTACTTTGTTTAATGCGAAAGATGCTCAGACACTGACACCTTTCTTAGGTGATATGAAAATTGGTTACACTGTATGGATAGCAAACGATGGTCAAAACGATTGGGACATTTTATATTTAGATAACACAAAAATTATTGTTACAGGCAACGACGGAAGTGTAGATGGTTCTACATATACTTGGACGACATCAACTCCTCACAATTTTATGCCTGGTGATATTGTAGCGATACGTGGTTACACAAATAAACGTGACGGTGTTTATAGCATACAACAAATTACTTCACCTACTGAATTTGTAACAGGCGGTAGCAAAGAAGTAGGAAAAGAATCCGGTACTGCTTTAGTAATGAAGTTTTCCAGCATAAGATTTAAAACAGGTACAGACACAACTACTCCTAGAGTGGGTTGGAATAAAGGCGATAAGTTTTACATAGACAATGACGGCACAGGAAACTGGAAAGTTTTAGAAAAAGTAAACTCATATACATCTACACAGACAATAGCATTAGAGCCAGGCACCGCTGACACAACATTTGGTGATAGCGTTTGTGCCCAGCGTAATAATCAATATGTTGTAATCGGACAAGCGAGTACAAATAAAATTCATGTATATACGCCACAACCAAAAGACTTGAAACCTTTCATGGTAATACAAAGTAAAGTAACCGACGTAGCAGAATTTGGAAAGTCTGTTACAACAGGACAGTTTACTCCTAGGCAAACTATGGACAAGTACGAGGACTGGTATGCACCATTTGAATGGGTTACTGTAGGTGCTCCGGGTACTAATAGTCAAAAAGGATTAGTAACATTCTTTTACAAAGATCCTAAGTCAGGTACTTTAACTTCACAAGTATTACACCAACCAGGAGAATTATCAACTGGTGATAGGTTTGGTGAAAAAGTTAAGATGAGTGCTAACGGTAAATGGTGTTTAGTTACAGCACCAGGAAAAAAGAAAGTATACATCTATGCTATACAAAACTATGAAAGTTATACACAAAATTTAAGAGGAGATGGTTCTACTACTGCTTTTGTATTACAAAGTGATTTTGAAAATGCTGGGTCAAGCGAACAAATTTATGTAAGACAAGGTGGAACAGATTTAGTAGCGGCGAGAGATTATACTTGGGACAATGCTACACAAACAATTACATTCACGACTGCCCCTGGCAACAATGTTGATCTTGTTGTAAGAACAATGACAACTTGGAGACTAGTTGACACTATTACTGGCACAACAGATGGATTTGGTAGTGCTGTTTCTATAGACAGCAACGGTAAAATAATTGCTATCAGTAATCCAAATGAAAGTGTCGTCGGAGAAGACAGCACAACAAGAATGGGAACAGTCAATTTATATTACAGACACTATCAAAATTTTGTAGCAGATGGAGCCACAAAAGAATTTACTTTAGATGTAGCAGGAACCGGAGTGTTTAATCATGCTGATCCTGTATTTGTTGATAGTGTAAAAAGAATATCCATAGAAGATAGTACAGTATATTACACACAAAGTAATTCTACACCTAAGATAACTTTTGCTAATAAGGTACCAAAAGGTTCTACTGTCACAATCTTTAGTAATCAGTTTAGACATTTACAATCTGTAGCACCTAAATTTCCACAAGCAGAAGGAAACTTTGGTTCTACTGCTATCGAACTGAATGAGGACGGTGATACATTATTTGTTGGTGTACCAGAAGTTACTGGTGCTGTTGATAAAAGTGGTATTGTTGAAATACACAGAAGAAAAGACAACCAACTGTATGGCAGATGGATACATGAATTAGATACCACTAGTTACAGTTTAGGGGAAACTATCTATATAAACGGTTATAAAATTACAACTACAGGTACAACAAGTGGAAGCCTAGTAGATGATATTAACAATGCTAACATTCCATTTGTAGATGCTATTGAGTCTGGAGACAAAGTAAATTTAAGATCAAAAACTTATAAGCCGGCTTTTGTTGCTCCTGGAACTTCAGGTACACTATTCAATGACCTTGTTTCAGAATATGTTGGCGGAAGTGATGATAAGGCAACAAAGATACAACTTACAGAATACACAACAGACGGACATAAGTTTGGTGAAGCATTGGCACTTTCTAGAGATGGTGAAACACTTATTGTAGGTTGTCCAAATGGTAGCACATTTGTAAAGACTACATTAGACCAAGACCAAACTTTACTAGATGGCGGCGCTACAAGACTTATTACAGAAAAATATAGAACAGGTTCGGTACACATATATCAACAAGTAGGCACAGGATATATCGAAGGAGATAGTTTATATACAAGTTCACTAGACAGTAGAGATAAATTTGGTACCGCTGTAACAATCGCTAACGGAACGGTTTATGTTTCAAGTCCATTTGATGATCAAGATACAAGTACAGTTGATACAGGTAGACTAATAAGATTTGAAGCACCAGGAAAAATTTATGGTGTTGCAGAACAGCAACAAGACCTTGTAGATGTGGATAGAATTAACAAGGTATTTTTATATAATAAATCTACTAATGAAATAATAAAATATCTAGACTATATTGATCCTATAAAAGGCAAAATACCAGGCGATGCAGAACAGAATATAGACTTCAAAACTCAATGGGATCCAGCAGTTTATAATGTTTCAACAAACGAAGTAAACGTAAACAATAGTGAAGCATACTGGAGACCAGAAGCACACCTTGGTCAAATTTGGTGGGATCTATCACAACTAAGATATATTCAATATGAACAAGGATCACCAGATTATAGATCAACATTTTGGGGATCAGTATTCCCAGGAAGTAGCATTACAATTTACCAATGGGTAGAAAGCACTACACCTCCGGGTAGTTCTTCGTTTATTACTAAACATGGCGACAATGCTTATGTTGAACTTTCTAAAGTAAATGACAAAACTGGTAAACTAGAAACAAAGTATTACTTCTGGGCAACTAACGTTAGAGAAATACACGAAAGTAAAACAAAAAGTACAGGACAAATTAGAAGTCTTATAATTGACCCGGTCACAAACGGACTAAGTTATTGTCAGTTCACAGGCAAAGACACTTTAAGTATTGTTAATTGTACAAACTTGTTAAGTGACAAAAATATTGTATTAAGTATCGATTACGATAGAAAAGCAAACGACAAATTACTACACAACGAATGGCAATTAGTACAAGAAGGGAATCCAAAAAGTGTGTTACCTCAAGACGTCTATAATAAAATGAAAGACAGTTTAGTAGGTGCTGATGACAGAGGTAATATTGTTCCAGACATTGGTTTATCATTAGGTGATAGATACGGTATTGATATTAGACCAAGACAAACTATGTTTGTAAACAGATATAATGCTTTAAAAGAATTTGTAGATTATGTTAATAACATAGTAAAAGATAAGAATGTTGTAAAATCTATAAGATTTGATAATCTAAATAAAGAAGATCCTATGCCAACAAAAATTGATAAACTATGGGATCAAAAGGTTGCTAACGAATTAGAATTAAGTTATATCAATAAAGATATTACACAGGCAGGCTGGAGAGTATTAGTTGAAACAGATAACAACATTGACGGACGTTGGACGATCCAAACACTTCAAGAAGATAAAACTTGGAAGGCAAATAGAATACAAAGTTATGACACTAAAAAGTTTTGGAAATATATAGATTGGTATGCTACAGGATATAGTAAAGATACATTTATAAATCATAGATACGAAGAGTTCAACAGTGTGTACTCAAATGCTATTGACAATAATTCTATTATTAAAATTAACAACGGTGGAAACTGGGATCTGTATATTAAAAAATCAACAGGCTACACATTAGTTGGACAAAAAAATGGAACCATTCAATTAAAACCTGAACTACATGATTACTCTACTTATAGATTTGGTTTTGATATGGAAGGCTTTGATTATGAACTGTTAGACACAGAGCCACAAGTTGAAACAAGAAATATTATAGATGCTGTGAGAAATGATATTTTCATTAACAACTTAGAAGTTGAAATGAACAAACTTATATTTGCTATGATGAGATTTGTACTTAAAGAACAACCATTTGTTGATTGGTTATT
>Ga0163111_10000444_pt1 | contig 24838 bp, 21 predicted proteins | sample CRUFie1St18metaG_FD_109645 | JGI IMG/M metagenome (GOLD analysis project Ga0163111, IMG submission 109645) | Marine microbial communities from the Costa Rica Dome - CRUD Field 142mm St18 metaG | ecosystem: Environmental > Aquatic > Marine > Oceanic > Photic zone | place: Costa Rica: the Eastern... | reverse complement strand
CGCGGTCGCCAACCTGCAGCGCGTTAGCTAGACTGCCAGTGCTGCAAAGGGTGCCGAACAGGGCGAGTAGCGTAACAAGGGTGCGCATTGCCAATGGTTGCCTCACAGAATTTCTCCCGCGATCACTTCCAGTGCCTTGGGCTGCTGGCAGCCCAGCAACATGGAGGCGACCTGGCCGTTTGCGCCTGCAGTCTTCCAACGTTGTAGGCGCTCTTTAATGCGCTCGGCGGGTCCCACTAGATGACACGCATCGATAAGCTCGGCTGGCACAGCCGCCGCTGCCTCGTCTTTGCGACCGGATAAAAATAGATCTTGAATTTCCACCGCCGCATCCTCAAAGCCCAATGCCTTGGCGTAATTGTTATAGAAGTTCTTATCCCGAGCACCCATGCCGCCGATATACAACGCCATATTGGCGCGGATCGGCATCATGCATTGTTCGACATCATCGCCCATGGATACTGTGACAAAGGGCGAAACTTCGAATTGACTCATATTCTTATCGCCGGCCGCGGCGAAACCCTCATTGATCGGTGCATCGAAGACCTGATGCTTTTCTGGATCCATCCAAATTGGGAAGAATCCGTCGCAAACCTCTGCTGCCGCGGCCACACCCTTAGGCGTGATGCTGGCTGAGAAAATTGGAATATCTTCTTCGCAATGCAAAATACTCTTTAGCGGTTTGCCCAAACCGGTTGCACCTGCGCCCGTGTAGGGCAGTTGATACAGCTCGCCTTCGAAACTGAGCGGTGCTTCGCGACGAAATATCTGCTTCATAATCTGCACATATTCTTTGAGGCGGGTAACCGGCTTACCGTAAGGTACGCCATGCCAGCCCTCGACAACTTGTGGTCCCGAGGCTCCAAGGCCAACAATAAATCGTCCGCCAGAAAGTTCCGCCAAACTCATAGCCGTCATCGCGGTCATAGCTGGTGAGCGCGCCGGCATCTGCATGATGGCGGTACCCACTTTTATTTTATCGGTATGCGCGAGCATCCAGGTTGCGGGGGTTACCGCGTCGCCGCCCCAAGCCTCAGCGGTCCAGACCGAGTCGAAGCCAAGCGTTTCGGCGTGTTTTATGACCTCTAGATTAACCCTTACCCGCGGGCCAATGCCGCCTGCTAACAACCCTAGTTTCATAGTATTTCTCCCTCGTTTGATCTTTAAGCGGCGTTCCCAGGGGTCGCCATTTGTGTGTTCATAGCCTCGGTGTCGGCTAAATCTTTGCGCATATGTCGAGCACCCAGGAAGTAGTGACCTGCGGCCCAGACGTTTGCCAAAACTGCTAAACATAGAGCATAGCGAATGGACTCCTGACCAAAGGTCGGAGCCAATAAGTCGCTGGCGACACCGACGAGATAGGGGCCTAGCCCCATGCCGATGAGATTCAGCACAAACAGTAAAATGGCTGAAGCAACAGCGCGCATCCGTAAACTGACCAATGCCTGAGTCATAGCGAAAGATGGTCCGAGGTACATGTTCCCGAGAACCGTAACGAGCATCAGGCTTGCGAGCACCGCGCCGATGCCACCATACAAGTAAGCTAGAAATTGAAAGGGCACCATGACGAAAGTGGCGATACCTGGAACCCAGAAATACCAGCGTTTTTCGCCAGTGCGATCCGCGAGTTTGTCCGCCCAGTAGCCGCCGAGGAATGTGCCAATTGCACCAATACCTGAAACCAAGGCGAGCCAGCTGCCGACTTCGGAAATGGGCATTTCATGGATGCGAATAAAAAACGGCGCATTCCATGTGCCGGCGCCATAGCCGACGAAGGCGTGTAATCCGGCCGCGAAAGACAAGTGCCGAAACGAACGTTTGCTCCACAACAGACCCAAAACTTGGGACACACCTGGTGCTTCAGAACCTGCATCTGGAGTTTTTGCCGTGGGTTTAGAGTTGTCAATGACGATGCCATCAGACATGCCGCGAGGTGGCTCACGCAGTGTGAACCAGATCACTAGGGCGACCAATACGCCGGGAAGGCCCACCAGATAAAATGTATTTCTCCAACCTAACGCCTCAGCACCCCAGCCGCCGACAAAATTACCGATCATGCTGCCGATGGGTATGCCGAGGGCGTAGATCGATAGGGCAGTGGCACGTGCCTCTACTGGAAAATAATCTGAGATTAAAGAATGGCTAGGCGGACTCGCGCCAGCTTCGCCGGCACCCACACCAATTCGGGCCAACAGCAGGCTCATAAAGTCAGTAGCGCGGCCACAGAGTGCTGTCATAAGGCTCCAGACCACCATAGCGATGGCGAGAATCTTTACTCGGCTTTTGCGGTCCGCGAGCATAGCGATGGGTATGCCCAAGAATGTATAGAACACGGCGAATGCCAGACCGCCAAGAAAACCAAGCTGCGTATCGGTGAGCGTGAGTTCAAGCTTTATGGGTTCCAGCAGGATGGAAAGGATTGTGCGGTCGACAAAGTTAACGATATAGCCTACTAACAAAATGCCCAAAGCGTATTTCCGATAGGCAGGGCTGAAATGATTTTGATTCGCCACTTTTACTCCCCTTATTGCTCTGTATCTATTCGGTCCGATCTAATAACCACCAGCGCATAGTTCGTGTGACTAAGTCGGCGGCATCCTGCTGTACAAAATGGTTCGCCTTGGGTGTTGTAACCAAGGTGACGTTATTGTCGACCCAGTCCCACGTATTATTTAACCCATCTGAGTGTAAAGCGGTATCTTGCAGCCCGTGAAAAATTAGCAGCGGCATCGGCAACTTTGGCATCGGTTCACTGCTCGCAACGGCGCTAGATTGGCCTGGTCGTGGGTAATTGGCTTTGTAGAAGTTCAGCATGCCGCTGAAGCTAGAACGTGCAAATGCTGCCTCGTATAACGATTTTACCGCTGGATCTCGCACCCAACCCGCAAGCGTTTGCGCCGTCATCGGGCCGCCAAATACGATATCGGGGTCGTCAGCAGAACCCTCTATGAAACGGCGCGCATAGGCGCTATTGCGTTGTTGCTCAGGGTTGTTGGCTAACTCCCGTGCCATGCCGTTGGGGTGTGGAAGATTAAGAATGACGAGATTTTGCACTACCTCGGATGCGTTGAAGGCAACCTGCCACGCCACTGCGCCGCCCCAATCATGGCCGACCACGGTAGCCTTGGCTGCGCCCGTATCACGAATCACGGCTACCACGTCGCTAACCAGATTAGGCATGGCGTAGGCATCTACGCCGTCGGGCTGATCGCTGCGGTTATAGCCGCGTTGATCCATCGCAACCACGGTGAAGTCTTTTTTCAGCCCGTTCATCTGGTGGCGCCAGCTGTACCAGTAGTCGGGAAAGCCATGCACCATTACGACCAGAGGGCCGCTGCCTGCTTTCACGTAATGGATTTTAACGCCGTTGTTGTCGACGTAGTGGTGGCTAACCTCCTCAGTGAGGCCCGCATGAGACGTCAGAGTTGCGCTTGCTAATAGCAGCGTCATTAGTGTGAGCAAAAACCGCCGGCTCATGGTTAGTCCCTCCCAAAACTAAAACCAAACCGTACCACTCAGGTTGATTTTAGGGTAGTCGCTAACGCCGAACTTTACGTTTTAGCCGATCGAGCTTCTCCTTCCAATACTGGAACTCTTCAGGGTCGCCGCCGCGGTCGGGGTGCAATTGCTGACACATGCGCCGCGCCTCGAGAATTTCTGCAACCGGAATCACTAATTCCAGACCTAATGCCTCGATCTCCGATGGGCTAAGGGTTTTTACTGGGCTAGATTCTTCTGGCTGCCGGTAGAAGCCGCGCCAGTTGCTAGAGTTGCGACTGGCGTAGGAAACAGGACCGGACAAGCCGAGCTTCCAAGGATGGTTTTTGGCCGGTTTTTTCATTGGCTTAGTGTAATCGTGTTAGCTGCTCGCTCAAGCCTTTTCTTTAGCGTTAGTCGTTTATGCTCAGCTGGACTGTTGGGCTTTCTTGCCAGCCGTAGCGAATCGATTTCGCCTGCACGGCACTGTGCTTAAGGGGCCCAGTATACAATTGCCATGGTTGCTTATTATTCAGGCGATAACCAATGCTGGCGCCGATTGGGCTGCTCAGGTGCAACTGGTTGTTGCGCCATGAAGCTGTCGGTGGCGGTGTGCTGGGAAGCTCCCCTTGGGGTAGGAACTGTTTGCGCAAATCAGCTTCGCTTATCTGACTGGTGTCGCCAACCCGGCTTAAAAAAATATCCAGTTGTTTGCGCAGTCGTAACAACGTGTCTTGGTAATTTGGATCTTCAGCCAGATTGGCGACCTCGTAAGGGTCATTGTGCAGGTCGTATAATTGCTCGTGGCCGGCCGGTTCAAACCAGCGCGCCTGGATGGGACCAAGGTTGCCGGCTGCAAAAGCGCTGCGCCAGGCTCGAACCATATCCAGATTGTCTCGGTAATCGAGTGCATGGCCGCCCGGTACTTGCGGATAGTAACTGCGAATATATTTAAAGCGCTCATCGCGTACCGCTCGTTGACGGTCGACGACCTCATCAATGCGGTCGCGGCTGGCATAGATGTAGTTGCGCGAGTGACTATCAGTTCCGAGAAAATCGTTCCCATGCCAGTAAACTGGCGGATTTGTGCCGCCAGCGATGCGATACAGGGTTGGCGCTAGGTCGACGAAGCTGATAAGTCGATCCTGCGTGGTGGCGGTTGTTTGTCCCGGTTGCTGCACCAGCATGGGCACGCGAATTCCTGAATCATATAATTCGCGTTTCGCTCTTGGCAGACCATCACCGTGGTCAGTGGTCCAGATGATAAGGGTTGTTTCGCCCAGCCCGTCTTCGCTTAGGGCCTGCAAAATCGCCCCGACACGCTTGTCCATGGCGTGAATATTGTCGTAGTGGCGCGCGAGGTCGGCGCGGATTTCGGGCAGGTCAGGGTAGTAGGGCGGCAATTTAAGGTCTGCAGGATCGGTTACCGGTGGGGCCACTAAGCCCAAGGCTTTGCGCATGCGCTGGGTCTGGCTATGGCTTTGACCATAACTTTTGCCGTCCGCGCGCATCACCCCGCTCTCATGGGTGTGCATGAGATTAATTAGCGCAAAAAATGGCTTGCCCTTTGGTCTTTCACGCCAGCCTTCAGCGCTCTCGCCGTCTTTGTCCCAGAGCGTAAACGGTCCGCTGCCAGCGCGAATGCCACTGAACTGATAGTCCAGCTTGCCATCGGTGTAGGTGTAATAGCCGAGTTGCCGCAGCAGTTCAGGCAGCGCCCGCAGGTCCGCGGGTGGCTGCGCGAGATAACTTCCGAGTGGCGCAGTGGATGAGCGCATATGTTGAGCGCCGAAGCTAATTTGATGTTGTCCGGTAATGAGTGCGGCTCGACTGGGCGCGCAAACGCCAGCGGTGGTAAAAGCATGAGTGAAGCGTGTGCTTTGTCTTGCTAGAGCATCAAGATTCGGCGTCTTGGCATGCTCATCGCCATAGCTGCCAAGGCGTGCTCCTAGGTCTTCGGCGACCAATAGCAAGATGTTGGGAGGAGTTGCCCCACCGCTGTGGGCGACGGCGCTGACCATTAGCACAACTAAGCCGCAAAAGGTTGCCGCCCAGCGCGTTGGATGTAGCTCCTGTAACTTACCAAACATACAAAAACGCCAACAGCCAGCTTAAAGTGAGCCACATTATAATGGTTAGCGGCACCCCTACCTTTACGAAATCGATAAAGCGGTAATTGCCAGCGTTCATAACTAAGAGATTGGTTTTGTACGCCATGGGTGTCGCATAGCTCATGTTTGCACCAAAGAGTACGGCCAAGATAAATGCTTCGGCCGGTAATTGCAGCTGTTGGGCGATGCCCACTGCGATCGGCGTGCCGATCACCGCAGCGGCGTTATTGGATACAACATTGGTCAGTACCGCTAATAACAACATTAATGCCGATAATATGATGGCCGGGCTGGCACCCTGGGTGGCGTATAAAAATAAATCGGTTAAGTAAGCAGTAGCGCCGGTCGCCTGCAATGCCATGCCTAAGGCCAAACTGGCGGCGACGACGAAATAAATTGCCGGACTTATAGCGCGCACCGCCGCACCTAGGGTTAGGCATTGGGTGAGCAGCATCAGGCCTGTACCGGCAATGGCGGCGATGGCGATCGGTAAGACCCCAGTGGCTGCCAGTAAGATTGTTGCCGCTGTGATGATCAGTGCCGGTAGCGCCTTATCGGTACGGGGTAGGGTTATGCTGTGATCGAGCAGCAAGAGCTCAGTGGATTGTTTCATCGCGCGTAGCGCATCATTGTGCCCTTGGACCAACAACACATCGCCAGTTTGCAGGGTTAAGTCTTTTAGCCGTTCGTTAGCACGCCACAAGTTCTGGCCTTTGCGGTGTAATGCCAGAGCGACCAGTCGATGGCGCTGGATGAATTGATTTTCTGCCAGGCTGGTGCCATCGAGACTTGATCCTTGCACCACTGCCAGTTCGGCCAGTCTCTGCTCGCCTGGACTCAGCGGGTTTGTTGCTGAAACGGGTTGCTCGTCCTGGCGTAGGCCACCGGCGTAGAGTTCGCCCCCGAGCGCGCTTGCAATAGCATGCAAATTGGCTGGAGTGTCGAACAATCGGAGCCGGTCGCCCGGGCGTAAGATCACATCAGGTAATGGCATTAACATCGCGTCCTCGCGCAAGATTCTGCGAATGTTCACGTCGGAGTCTGCAAGTGCGCGAGCCTCGGCCACGGTCATTCCTACGGCTGCACTGGATTCTCCAAGCAATAGACGTGCAGCGAATAAGCGTGGGCTGTCGGTATCAAGTGCCGTTTCTCGGCGCGGCAACAATAGTGGTGCAATCAGCCACAGATAGATAATCGCGATAATGGCCGCGATGGTTGCGGGCAGGGCGAATGAGAACATATTAAATTCGGCGATGCCGAGGTCTTTCGCAATGCCGACGACTAATAGATTAGTTGAGGTGCCAATGGTTGTCGCCATGCCGCCGACCAAGGTGGCAAAACCCATTGGGATAAGGATCTTGCTCGGTGATTTATTGGTGCGCAGACAGACCGATATGAGGATCGGTAGCAACAGTACGACGATAGGCGTGTTATTGATAAAGGCTGAAAGTAGGGCGCCCACCACTAAAGTGATGAGTAATGACAATGCGGGCATTCGCCCCCATAACTGCCCTAAGACTCGTCCCACTGGCTCTAATGCGCCGGTTTTGACCAAACCCTGGCCGAGTGTCATCAGTGCACAAACAGCAATAAGCGCCTCATGGGCAAAACCACGAAAGAACATCATTGGGTCAACATCTGAATAAGGGAAAAGGGCAAAGGTCAGCGCGATAATGGTGAGCAAGCTCAGCGAGGTTACCGCGAGCTGGAGCCGTTCAATACTGAATAACACCAGCGCCCCGGCGGTCAGGGCGAGCATCATCAGGGCATGGGGATCGGGCAATGGTGGTAGTGCTGACATCGCAACTCTCTAACGGTCTGGCAACCATGACCCATCTATGCGGTGCTTGCAACGGAACTCACGCGCTTCTGGCATTTCGCTACAACGCAGCCGCAGCACGCATCGAGAGAGTTAGGCTTTAACCAGCGTCTCATCCTGCCGATAACGGCTGATTAGCTTTCGTTTTGGTTGGCAGCGATTCCGCTAGGTAGTTGTGCAGCAGTGCCATTGGCGATGTCGTTGGCACCAACCTCGCTCATGCGCAACTGCACCAAATCCGCGACGATATTACCTGCTTCCTGCAATAGTGCGTCGTCTTCTACCAATTCTATGGTATCCGGCTCGATAGCCTCAGTAGTGGAATCCTCGGTCGCGGTGGTTGCTGACTCTATTGTCGCCAAGTCATCTTCTGCTGTTTCATTTTCAGCCTCGATCAGCGCATCCAGCTCATCAAGGTCACTAGCTGGTGGCTTGTCCGTCGCCACTCTGAGGCGGTTTTCAACTGTCAGGCGCCAATCATCGTCTGCAGATTTCTCATTGCGACGAGTATCTTCATTAAGCGATAGATACAGTTGTTCCGAATTGGCCTTGCTCCGTGCTCTCAGCGCATTGTAGTAATCGAAGTGCGGATCGTTGGCAGCGCGCTGTTCATGACGCTGCCTGAGAGTATTGATGCGCGCAGACAGCTGATCGATTGGGGTATAAACCGCAGGCTTGATCATGTCCCATGGCATTGCGTCGTCTAGGGTGCTTTCGCCGATTTGCGCTGAATCAACAAGAGTTGGGAACGTCACATCGGGGGTAATACCTTGATGCTGAGTGCTTTCTCCAGAGATTCGATAGAACTTGGCTGCGGTAAGCTTGAGCTGTCCGCGATTCAGTGGGATCAGCGTCTGTACCGTACCCTTGCCGAACGTTTGGCTGCCGATGACAATGCCACGCTTGTAGTCTTGGATGGCGCCGGCAAAGATTTCAGATGCGGACGCGGAGAGTCGGTTGACCATAACCGCCAGCGGTCCACTCCAAGCGACTTCGTCCGAATTACTGCTGTAGACGCTAGCTTGGCGCCGCGCCGCCTTGACCTGCACGGTGGGGCCGGCACCAATGAATAAACCCGTCATGGAATCGGCTTCCTGCAGTGAGCCGCCGCCGTTGCTGCGCAGGTCGATGATTAAGCCTTGGATGTTCTCCTCGCGTAGTTGCTCGATAAGCCGTCGCACGTCGCGAGTGGTGCTGCGGAAATCCTTCTCACCCTGCTGCTGCGCCTTAAAGTCAATGTAGAACGTGGGAATTTCGATAACGCCGATGCGCATTGGCTCATCGTTATCGGTAATGCTTACTGGGGTCAGCCCAAGCGCCTTGGGTTTGGCTACCTCAATGATCCGAGCTTGGGCGGCTTGCTCTTCGAGTTTTATCGTGTTGCGCACGATGGTGACACGCTTACTAGTCTCCTCGTCCGCGTCGGCGCTGATCACTTGAAGCTGAACCGTCGATCCTCGAGGGCCACGAATCAACTCAACGACATCGTCGAGTCGCCAGCCAACAACATCGATCATGGGGCCGTCCTTACCTTGGCCAACTGCGGTGATCTTATCCGTGGGCTTGATCGCCTTGGACTTTGCTGCAGGTCCCGCAGGAACCAGGCGCACGATGGACGTAACATCATCTTCGCTCTTAAGAACCGCGCCGATACCCTCCAGTGATAACGACATGTTGATGTTGAAATTTTCCGAGGTGCGCGGCGAGAAATATTGAGTGTGTGGGTCGTATGTGCTGGCGAACGCATTCATATACAGCTGAAAGGCATCTTCGCTCTTATTGCGCTTGGCCATCTTTATTTGGTTGCGCAGACGCTTAGTCAAAATTTCGGCGACTTCGGTATCGTCTTTATCATTGAGCCGTAAGGATAAAATTTGCGCTTTCAAACGTCGCCGCCACAGATCGTCTTGGGCCTCGCCATCGATGGGCCACTGGGCGTCTTCGCGATCAATTTGCAGGGACTCGTCAAGCGTGAAATCAAATTGCTCGACGCCGCCCTCGAGCAGAGATAGCGAATAATTCAACCGCTCGAACAAGCGCTGCTGATAACGATTGAACATCAGGAAAGCCGGCTCAAGATCGCTGCTCTTCAGCGCATTGTCCAACCGCAACCGCAGTGGTTCAAAGCTTTCGATGTCGCTGGCTAAAAAATAGGAACGGTTGCCGTCGAGCATGCCCAAGTACTTGTCAAATATCTCGCTGGATAGTTCGTCATCAATAGGCTTACGGATGTAATGGTTGCGCCGCAATTGCTCGACCACGTTGCTGCTGGTTCGCGGGTGTTCAGCCAGTGGTTTGAGGGGCTGCCATTGCTCGTTATCCTCAGGCGCGACGGGATTGCTTTGGGCTTGGGTTACTTGGGCGTCGTCTACCGCCAACAGCGAAGGTGCAACGGCCACCATAAATAGGAATGCAACAGCGCTTACGAAGATGTAAAAAGGTGTGAGGCGGTGCGTTTTAGAAGTCATAACTTGATTCTACCTATAGGTTATCGCCAACAACCAGTTGGTTTATTCCCGACCACAGCGCGCTGCTGCCGCGGATCCGTATTGAAGAAACCTCAGTTGTTACCCACTTGCATTGCAGAGATCGGGATGCAAGACCTTGGCTAATGTGCCACTGCTCTCAAGGCTGTAAAAAATGCGTATGCATCTCTGTTATAGTCGCCGTGCAACTCAAGTACCACGTTAAAAGAGCGCAAACAAATTGTTGGTTGTTCGCAGTGTATACTTCTGGTGTAAACATAACTCGACGTCAGCAAATGTCAAAGCCCTTATTTGTGACCCTCTCTTTGACTAACAAGGGGGCGTTCACCAATTTATTGGTAGCTTATGGCTGTTGCCGACAAAAAAGGATCGTTAATGAAAAAGAATCTTATTCGCTCTATATGCTCGCTATTTTTGATGGCGTCTATTTTTGGGTGTCAAACTGAGGAAAAAGCGATGTCTGACCAAGCACTCGATCAAACATCAGATCTCGACAGCGCCAGTTATCTAATTGGCTATCAGCAAATGCGGACCATGCTCGAGCAGACTGGCGATGCCATCAATCTAGATGCATTCGCCTTGGGCACGGCTGACGCTATTGCGGGCAAAGAATCTCAGGTTGCATCGGATCGCGAGGAAGCGGTTCTGCAGGCTCTCAGACAGGCAATCAACTCAGACAAGAGCGTTGCGGGTGATCAGTTTCGTGCCACTAACGGTGCTCGACCCGAAGTGACAACGCTTCCATCAGGCCTACAGTACGAGGTTATTAAAACCGGTACCGGGCCGAAGCCAGGCCCCACTGATACAGTATCTACTCATTATCATGGCACCTTGATTGATGGCACAGTATTCGACAGTTCTGTCGACCGCGGTGTGCCGGGGGAGTTTCCCGTGAATCGGGTAATTGCAGGTTGGACCGAGGCGCTGCAATTGATGGCGGTTGGTTCCAAATGGCGTTTAGTCATTCCACCTGAATTGGCCTACGGCGAGCGCGGTTCTGGCGGTGTTATTCCCCCACAGGCGACGTTGGTTTTCGAAGTCGAATTATTAAGCATCGTTGACTGATCTATCATGCTCTCGGCGCCGCAGCGTTTAGCGCTGCGGCCGCCAGCAACCGCCATACTCAGTGCAATTAAGATTGGCGGAAGAAATCGATTGCATACGCTATCAGTGATTTGTTACACAGAGTGCGAAGACATTCTGTTGTAGCGGCTATGCAGATCAACTTTTTAGATATCGTCGCCCGTGCTTGGGCGCACTATGACGATTCGCGTGCTGTTCAAAGTGTTGACGACATCAGCGTCTTGGTTTCGACTAATCACGTATTTCGCGTGCGCCTGGAAAATGGCGACATGGTCATCGGCAAGGTGTCGTATTTTGGTCGTTACGAAAGTTTTGTCGAAGACCACACTCTCATAAATGCCCTAGCAAACAACCTACCTACGCCATTCGATCAATTCTTGTCGCGGTCTTTGGTAAAAAAGAATCAGCTCTTCATCTACCGACATCAGGATGAACTGCTGGATGTATGGGTGGTTTTTTACAATCCAATTGCGATCGACACTCAATTGCCCAAACAGTTGCAGGCCCACCACATAGAGGCGCTGGGTCGTGAGTTGGCATTATTTCATCGGGCCTGCACCAGTCTTACCAATATCTTGCCGGACTGGTCAAAAACTCTGCGTCGCGATATGGCGGATCTAGCCGCTTGGTTAGATCAGCCGGAGGGCCAATTCTATTACCGCGGTCACATAGACGTTATCCAGAATCAAATGGCGTTGTTTGAGCAGAATACTGAAGCGCTTGGTGCCCATGCCTGGCAACCAGTGCCGGTCTTCGTGGATTGGAATATTGGAAACTTCTCTGTTACTCAGGATTTAAGATTTTTCTCCCGTTGGGACTACGATTGGTTCCGTATGAGCTCTCGTGTCTTTGATTTCTATTTTTTCAGTCGTGTCTGCTCTAAAGCCGGGGACCGCTCAGTGTTTAGCTATCAGCTGGATACCCTGTTGGAAGATGGATTCATGCGCTTTCTAAGTGCCTACCATGAGGTGTATCCGCTGACGCGCGAGGAGTTGCACTTCATACCTGAGGCTTACCGGTTCTTTATTTTGAATTACGTCATAAAGTACGGACGCTATTTTTTTCAGGACATCTATGCGAGTAAATTGGGCCTCGAAGCGTTCACTCAATATTTTCCAAGGTTGCAACAAGGCTTTGATGTTGAGCAGCTATGTCGTCGCCTCGGCGTATAAGCTGCAGCCTAATGTCAGCTAATCCAGCTAATTATCAGTATATCCTTTGGGATAACGACGGTGTTCTGGTGGACACTGAGCAGTGGTATTTTGCCGCCACCCGCGAGGCAATGGCGGAGCTCGGAGTCGACCTGCCTATAGACACCTATCAGCAGATCATGATTCAGGGGCGTTCAAGTTGGGAATTGGCGTTGCAGGCGGGAGTCCACCCAGATCGAGTGCGGCATGGTCAGGAACGTCGTGATTTGCTCTACCAAGCCTATTTGCGCACCGAAGATCTGCGCATCGAGGGTGTTCTCGAGGTGCTCGCCGAGCTCGCCCCACGCTATCAAATGGCCATTGTGACGACCTGTAAGCGTCGAGATTTTGAGCTCATACACAGCAACCCAGACCTACTGCAATTCATGCAGTTTGTTCTCGCCCGTGAAGACTATGAAGAATCAAAGCCCCACCCAGAACCTTATTTGACCGCATTGCATAAGTTTTCAGCAACGCCCCAGCAGGCTCTAGTGATTGAAGATTCGGAGCGGGGACTACGTGCCGCTCGAGCGGCGGGCATAGATTGTGCAGTAGTGGACTATCACTTTACCCGCAGCCACGACTTCAGCGCTGCGCAATACAGACTGCACAAGCTCACACAATTACCGCAATTGTTGACCACCCAATAAGTCAGGTGATGGTCCAATGCTGAATTTTTAGGCATTGCAACTGTCTGAATTAGCGTAGATTCTCCTAGCGTAGAGGGTTGGAGAAATTGTTTTGACAGTGACCAAATCGGTTTGGAGCGCCCCAGGCTTTGGTGCCTATCTAGGGTCTACGGGTTTCTCAGGCATGGCATTGGCCATGCAGCAGTTGCTGCTAAGCTGGATCTTGATCGGGATTCTTAATCTTCCAGCCGACCAGGTTGGGGTAATCCAAGCAGTAATCGGCATTCCCGGCATAGTACTCATGCTTATGGGGGGAGCCAGTGCTGACCGTACGGACGCCCGTCGCTTACTGGCACAAATTTACTTGGTCGCGCCGATTTTCCCCGTGTTTTTGCTGCTGATGGAGCAGTGGCAATGGCTCGGGGTGGCCACCGTGACCCTATGGGGGCTCGGTATGAGCGTGGTGCAGTCCTACTCGATGCCGGGTCAGCAAGCGATTTTAAACCGCGTTAGCGGCGACTTGGTGCAGCAGGGTGTCACCATCGCAACTGCTATTGGCTATGTGGTGCAGGTTGTGGGTTTAGGTCTTGCGGGTCAGATTGACCGTTTAGGCATTACCCCGGTACTGGTCATGCAAGCCCTGAGTCTGCTGCTGGCAGGGATCATGATGCTGCGCATAGCACCGATGCCCGTGGCTCAGACCACAACGTCTTCAGTATCGGCATTGCGCGGCATAGCGGATGGGCTGCGTGCAACCTATCGTAGCCCAGTTATTTTTGATGCACTGCTGATAAATTTTGTGTCGAGTATTTTCAATGCGGGATCCTTCGTCACCGCCTTCCCCTTTATCGTAAAGAGGGTATACGACGGCGATGCATGGATGTTGGCATGGCTCATGGCCGTATTCTTCGCTGCCGCTGCGCTTTCTAACATGCTGTTACTGCGCTATATGCCGCTCAAATTCCCAGGCAAGTTATTTCTTATCATGCAGCTCACGCGGATTCTGGTTTTGCTGCTTATTTGGATTAAGCCGGAGCTATGGCTACTGGTGGTCGCAACCATTGGCTGGGGCTTAAATATGGGCGTTACCACGACATTGGCGCGTACCATTGTGCAAGAGTCAGCAGAAGCCGAATACAGGGGGCGGGTGCTGTCGGTATTTAGCGTCGGCATGGTCGGTAGTGCGCCCATTGGCGCAATTTTGCTGGGTTGGATTATCGAAAATTTTGGCACCTTAAATGCCCTAGTGCCTGCCATGTTTGTATCGCTTTTGTTGTTTTTTTACGGCGTATTTTTTTCCAAGGTTTGGTCTTACCGCAGCGCAACAACGGATTGACTCGCCTCGATTGAGGCGAAGGGGTAGGCTATAGCGGCTGTATAGGACCCCTTGATAATGGATCAAACGCGCGACATCCGTAGAGAGTACGCTTACGCCGAACTAAGCAAAGCAGACTTAGCTAAGCAGCCCTTGGATCAGTTCAAGGGATGGTTCGATCATGCACTCACCGAGGCCGTACCCGATGCGACCGCCATGGCGTTGGCAACCGCAGACGCCCAAGGCCAACCCTCGGTGCGTATTGTATTGCTGAAGGACTTTGATGCTGACGGCTTCGTCTGGTTTAGCGATCAGCGCAGCGAAAAAGGCCGCGCTCTGGCGGCTAATCCTAGTGCCGAACTGTTATTTCACTGGCGCGAGCTGGACCGGCAAGTGCGCATTCGTGGCCCAGTGCACTTGCTTAGCGCGCAGGCAACAGACGATTATTTTTATTCCCGGCCTGAGGCGAGCCAGTGGGCCGCGGCAGCATCTGAGCAAAGCCAGCCTATTGAATCTCGTGCTGCTCTTGAGGCCCGTTATAGCGAACTTGCGGAATCTGCAGAGCATGCGATCCGGCGCCCAGAATCCTGGGTTGGCTTTTGCCTGCAGCCATTGGCTTATGAATTTTGGCAGGGTCGCGAGGGCCGACTGCATGATCGGTTTCGCTTTCACCGCGCATCTTTAGATGCTGATCAGTGGACGATAGAGCGGCTACAACCCTGATCTACAGCAAGCGTGGATCAGTCCGGTAGACCCAATACTCGCTTCGCGATGATATTTTTCTGTACCTCCATCGTGCCGCCGGCGATGGTCAGAGATTTTTGTTTTAACCAAGTGCGTGTGGCCGCCAATTCGCTGGCTAAGAAATCGCCGTCCCAGCCCACACCTTGGGTGCCCAGGGCATCGATAAGTAATTCATCGCCCGCCTGAGTGATCAGTGCATTGGACAGCTTAACTGCCGAAGAGGCGAAGCCTGGAGCGTTGGCAGCGGTTTCTTCTATCACCCGTTGCTGAGTTAGGCGCTGTGCGGCAAATGCCATCTGGTGTTTGACTAGGGCGCGGCGCAATGCAGGTTGATCGGATAGATAGGGCCGCAGTTGCTCAGGCAACATATTGCTGCTGGCGCGACCGCCCTGAGAGCCGGAGGTGTTTATGCCCGCATGAGTTGAGCGCTCAAATTGCAGTAGGCGTTTGCCTACTGTCCAACCATTATTGACGCCACCGATGACGTCATTAGCCGAGGCAATGGCGTTCTCAAAAACGGTTTCGTTAAATGGCGAAGCCCCGCTAAGCAGGCGGATGGGACTGACCTGTACGCCTGACTGATGCATATCAACCAGTATTAAACTGATGCCAAGATGCTGGGGTGCGTCTGGGTCGGTTCGCGCCAAAATAAAGATATAGTCACAGTCCATGGCATCAGAGGTCCATACCTTGCGCCCATTGATCAGGTAATGGTCGCCATCGAGTTCGGCCCGGCAAGCAAGGCTGGCGAGGTCGGAACCCGCTCCCGGTTCGGAATAACCCATGGCCCAGCCGCCTTCGCCGCGCGCGATTCCAGGCAGCCAGCGCGCTTTTTGTTCATCGGTACCCAGTTCAAGAATCGTCGGCCCGATATAGTTGACACCGCGTCCGGTCAGCGGCGTACGTGCATTAATGCGTTTCAGCTCTTCTATCAGCACCGGATAGAGATCTCTGTCCAGTCCTGCACCACCGTATTCCACCGGCCAGGTTGGCACGGTAAATCCTCGCCCAGCCATGCGTTCGAGCCAGATCCGACTATCGTCGTCCAGTTCAATGCTAGAGCTGCCCCATGGCGTAGTTTCTACATTGGGTTCAGCGCCATCGCGAACCCCCTCGGGGCAGTTTTCTGCTAACCAGTCGCGTAATTCGGCGCGAAATTCGGCAGCTTTTTTGGAATCTGGCATAACTTAGGTATCCATGGTGAACTTAACTGAAGGCCGCATATGAGCATTATGGACACAGGGTTGCTACTTTCTGGCCAATTAAAGCGAAACACATTTGGCTTGCACAACTGTTCGCCCGGCGGTTTATTTCACCAGGGTCGGCGGCGCTGTGGTTGAATGCAGAGCCCAGCATTGTTGTGCTCGATACCCGAACGTCGTCGAGGCAGGGTGGGTAGGCATACAATTCCGAGTGGTTGTTAACCATTTCGTTATATACGGCTGATAAACGATCTTGCGCCTGCTCGGCGGCGGTCATTGACTGCTCGGCAGCCTCAGCGCGCTGTGTCAGCGTGGTGAACAAAAGATCCGAGCGATACCAGTACAGCCGAAATTTACCGTCGTCGCGTTTAACCACAGCACCCTCCTTAATCGGCCGTCCGCGCCGATCTCGGCTTGCATACCAGATCTCCACAAATTCACCGCATGCGCGTTGACCACCGTCGCCAAAGCACTCGAGCGCTTTGATGCGCTCGCGTTTGCGACTCTCAGGCACCACTTGAGCGGCGTGTTCTTGCATGTCCGCACATGAGGCGGCTGGGAACATCAGCAAACCAAAGGCATGACAGGTTGCCGGCTGCGATGCATTGCTTTTAGCTAACCACTGAACAAGAAAATTCTCTGCATCCAACAGTGTTTGCTGTTGCGTATTACCGCACCCGCCTGCCAGGAGGCAGGCGACTACGATAAACCCTAGACCGCGGGTTTTAGACCCGTTCAATGATGATTGCGGGTGCCATGCCACCGCCCGTGCACATGGTGACCAGGCCAGTGTTCAGATCTCGCCGCTCCAACTCATCGAGTACCGTGCCGATTAAAATAGAGCCGGTCGCCGCAATTGGATGACCTAGCGCCATGGCTCCGCCATTGACGTTGACCTTGGCTGGATCCAATGCGAGGTCGCGTATGAACTTTGCCGCAACCACAGAGAATGCTTCGTTGATTTCAAACAAGTCGATATCGTTCGTAGTCATGCCTGCGCGCTCTAGCGCTTTCTTTGCCGCAGGTACAGGTTCATTCAGCATCAGTGTTGGGTCACCGCCAACTGTTGCCATGGCGACAATGCGCGCGCGGGGTTTCCAGCCGACTTTATCGGCGTAGGCCTTGTTGCTCAAAATCAGTGCGGCGGCGCCATCCACCACCCCTGAACTGTTGCCAGCATGGTGGACATGATTAATCGCCAGATCTGGGTAGCGCCGCGCCACCAGTTGCGCAAAGGTTTCGCCGCCGTCATCGATTGGCGCATCCATAAATTGCGAAAACACCGTTGGCAGGCTCGCCAGTGTTTCGAGAGTCGTGCCTGGACGCGGGAATTCTTCGCGGTCTAGGGCGGTTGTGCCGTCATCGTTGCTAACGGCAATCAAGCTGCGGTCAAAGTGGCCATTGGCCATGGCGTGTTGCGCTCGGTTCTGGCTTTCGACAGCCAAAGCATCCAATTCTTCACGGCTGAAACCTTCAAGGGTGGCGATAATGTCAGCACAGACGCCTTGGTGCGGTTGCGGGTGCAAGTCGCGTAAGTGCAAATTGCCGCCGTCCACCGTGCGATTGTTGTTTTCCGGCATTAATGTTGCGGTATACGACATCATTTCTACGCCGCCCGCGACGCATAGGTCATCCATACCGCTCATGATGTTCGCCGCGGCTAGATTTACCGAAGTGATGCCTGACCCGCAAAAGCGGTCAAGGGTCACAGCCGAGGCAGAGGTATCCCAGCCGGCGTCCAATGCGGCCATGCGTCCGATGCAAGAACCCTGCTTACCCACTTGGGAACTGCAACCCACAACGACGTCGTCTATTTCGGCAGTGTTGAGGTCATTGCGTTGTTCAATGCCCTCAAATACTTTGGCGAGCAAACGACTCGGGTGAAACTCGGACAGTGAACCCTTGCCGAGTTTGCCGATACCGCGGGGTGTACGTGCGGCGTCAATAATGTATGCGTCTGTCATAACAACTCCTTTTCGTAACTAGTCAGTAAATCAGTAGTGTGCCTATCGGCCCTTGAATTCGGCTTCGCGTTTTTCCATGAACGACGCCATACCTTCAGCAAAGTCTTTGGACTGAAACAGCGGTAACAGTTGTAAGAATACGTGATGTACGTGGTCGTTGAAGGTTTCGTTCATACCCATGCGCATCATGCGCTTTGATGCCTGAACCGCCAGCGGTGCGCGTCCCGCGATCTCCTTGGCTAGCATGCTCGCACGTTCGCCAACCTCGTTGTTGTTGACCACGTGGGACACTAAACCCATGTCCTCGCACTCGGCGGCACTGAGGGTTTTGCCAGTAAAGATAATTTCGCTGGCCCGCGACCAGCCGATCAGGCGTGGCAAGATCCAGGTGCCACCAGACTCCGGAACAACCCCGCGTGCTGTGAAAGCGGCAGCGAGTTTGGCGGTGTCGGCCATAATGCGAATATCGCAGCCCAGCGCCAGGTCCATACCGTAGCCCGCGGCCGAACCATTAAGTGCTGCGATCGTCGGTGTGTCGAGATTGTGCAGTACTGTCGGCGGCGTATTCTTTAAATCTAGGGTGGTTGGTGTGGAGCGTTCTGATGAAAGATTGTCAGTGATATCACTGCCACGTAGATCAAGACCAGCGCAAAAGAACTTGCCGCTGCCAGTGATAATAATGGCGCGCACATCCGCATCCGCATCCGCTTGCAGCAGTAAATCGCTAAAACGCTTCAACATGCTTCCAGAGATCGTATTCTGTTGTTCGGGCCGGTTAAAGGTAATGGTCGCGACGTGGTCTTCCACGGTGTAGAGCATTTGGTTGTCGGTCATAGTTCCCTCGGATTCAGTTGGGCAAAAAAGCTGGGTAATGGCCTAAGCATTCCGCTCCGGCATCTTCTCCTCGCTGACAGCGTAACCGGCCTCTACCGGAATGCACAGATATTGGCCATCTTCTCGACGCTCTGTCCAAGGCAATACCGGAATAATGTCAGAGCGCTCAGCTTGCTCTAGGGCTTGGGTGACGCTGTTGGCGGTAGCCAGCTTTTCTAAATTTCGCAGGGTGGGAAATATCACTGTGCGCTTACCTGATTTAGCTTCCTCGACGGCGGCTCCCGGTGCGATCCATATTGAGTCGACTGATTCATAGCCGTCGTGCAAGGCCAAGTGATCCGCCGGAGCTATGGCAAGATAAAAATGCGTATCAAACCGCTTGGGCATCATCGGTGGTGTGATCCAATGAGCAAAGTGAACCAACTGATCGCACGCAAGCTGCAGTTGCTGTTGCTGCAGAAAATCTAGCAAGGTGATGTCGCCCTTGTTCATTGGCTCGCGGAATTCTTGCAATGTAGCAAGACGCTCGCCACTGATAATGTCTGTCGAGCCCTGTTCTCGAGCCAATAAGATGCCGCATTCTTCGAAAGCCTCGCGGATTGCGCTGACCTGCGCTGCGCGCATATCCGTGTCCGCATGTTCACCATGCAGGAATGGAATCAGCGCGCTGTCGAAGTCCTGCGGGTCCGCCTTACCGCCCGGGAAAACTAGGGCGCCCGAGGCGAAATCGATTTGATGGTGGCGTACCACCATAAAAACCTCCAAGCCAGCACTGCCGTCGCGCAGCAGTAAAATGGTCGCTGCGGGTTTCGGTTCTGGTGGTGTGGGTTTATCACTCATAATGTTGTCCTGTCGGATGCGAATGTTTTAGCGGGCCGGCTAGCGCCCCGCCACATGTTGAATAAATGTGTCCAGAGTTTTCAGCTTTGCCGCCGTAGGCCCCAGAGTAAAGTCCGGTACGATCAGTTCATCCACGCCAGCATCGGCGTAGGCTTGTACAATATCTCTGACCTCATCGGGTGTGCCGATAATTGAGGGCCTTGCCGCCGCGCCTGCTCGGGCCTGCTCGAGTATTTTGCTGTCCTCGCTCATAAACAGCAGGGCTACCGCAGAGCGCTGAATGCTCTTAGGATCGCGACCCAAGTCAGCGCAGTGCTGATCAAGTATCTGCATCTTATGCCGTAGCGTGTCCACCGTGCCCCAGACATTCCACTCATCCGCATGAGCGGCAGTTATTCGCAGCGTCACCTTTTCGCCACCGCCTCCGATCATCAGCGGTAGGTTTTTTTGTACTGGCTTTGGTTCTAAGGTCGCATTTTCCAGTTGATAGTATTTGCCTGAGAAGGTGCTCACATGATTTGCAAATAGGGCCTTAATGACTTCGCAGGCCTCATCGAGTTTCTCTAAACGCTCGCCAACGCTGCCAAATTCAATTCCGTATTGTTGGTGTTCGTTTTCTTGCCAACCGCTGCCTAGGCCCAGAACCACACGTCCTTGGGTAATGTGATCCAAGGTTACCGCCATCTTCGCCAGTACCGCGGGGTGTCGATAAGTGTTGCCCGTTACTAATGTGCCTATGCGTAGCCGTGGTACCTCGGCGCCGATTGCTGCCAAGGTAATCCAGGCTTCTGGCCATGGCACATGAGTATCTGCAGCGTTTGGCATAAAGTGATCGGCATACCAAAAGCCGTCCCAACCGGTTTTTTCCACATGTTTCGCCAGTTCTCTAACGTCGGTATAAGACTGGCTCGGATTCGGCCAAAAGCTAAAGCGCATACCTTCTCCCATTCCCCCGTGAGCACGCGTAAATTCTGATGCAGGCCGTTGATGTTCGCTTATGTATCAGCCTATGGCAAACTGCGCCGCCAAGAGTATCCGTCGAACCGCCTGTCGCCTTATTGCTATGCCGTTAGTCGTAACAGCCCTAGTTATTGTTCTGGTGTTCCTTTACCTGCGAATGAACCGACAGGCGCGGCTGCGTTGGGTGCGGCAAATCGACCTGCCCGGTCTGTGGCGTGAGCAAGACTCCGGTGCTGCGCGAATACCGCGAGAACTGCGCTTATTGGGCGGCATCGCAGCCGGCGACTACCTACTAATCGAAGGTCAGCGCGAGCAGCGCGGCCAGTGGGTATTTCGTGGCGACCAATTGCTGTTGACGACAGACCAGGGCCAGACCGAAGTATATGTTTTGCGTTTATTTAAACCCGGCCAGATAAGCCTACAGGCAGGCGAAGGCGATACTCGTTTGTTTCAAAAACAAACCGATAACGTCATAAGCATGCAGCGTCCCCCCCGAGATTAGCGAGGTAACTGTGTGAGCAAAAGCGACCATCAAGCCAATGAGTCGGTTTTTCTTGAATTAGCTCAGCGCGGCCTTGCGCTGTTGCCAACCACCCAGCAAGTAGATTGGGCCGAGACTGAAGCGGCGGTCTGGCTGCCCGGACGCTGGCGCGGTCAGCTGCACAGTGTTGCAAGCATTGCTACCACTGGACTGGGCGATTTGTTGCACATAGACCGACAAAAACAGCAGTTAGTGGATAACACGCGACAATTCGTTGCAGGTTTCCCCGCCAATAATGCTCTGTTGTGGGGCGCGCGCGGGACTGGTAAGTCGTCGCTTATCTCGGCACTTGTGCAGGAATTTTTCGGCCATGGGTTGCGCGTCGTAGAGGTCGGTAAGGATGCCCTCGCAGACCTAAATACAGTGGTGCAGCAACTGGCAAATCAGCCCTATAAGTTCATCCTGTTTTGCGACGACTTATCCTTTGAGGCGACCGATCCGTCATACAAAGTATTAAAAAGTGCACTGGAAGGCTCGATTGTTGCAGGGGCTGCAAATGTGGTGATTTATGCAACCTCGAACCGTCGTCATTTGCTGCCAGAACGGATGAGTGATAACCAGCAGGCGCGGATGGTGGATGAAGAATTGCACCAGTCTGAGGCGACTGAAGAAAAGGTTTCGCTATCTGATCGCTTTGGATTGTGGCTGTCATTTTATCCGGTCAAACAAGAGGCCTACCTGGATATGGCGACACATTGGGTGATGACGCTCGCCAAGGCATTCGACGCCCAAGATCAGTCTTGGGCCAGTGATCTCGATGAATATCGCGCTGCGGCCTTGCGCTGGGCGCTAGCACGCGGTGTGCGCAGTGGGCGCACTGCTCAGCATTTTGCGCGGCACTGGGTGGGTCAACAGCTCACCCGTAGCACTGAAAACCAAAACAATTAACTAGGGCATCCGTTATGGCTCGAAGAATGATCTCAGCGCTGCGTTCGCGTTGCTGTATGCAATTGGCAGGACTATTGGTATTAGCGCTGTGGGGTAATGCTCAAGCGGACACTCTGTTATTGCATAACGGCGATCGCCTGACTGGTACTTTGATTTCAATCGCCGACGAAAAAGTTGCCTTCGAAACGGTTTACGCGGGGGTGTTAAAGGTAGAGCAGCGTGTGGTTTCGCAAATAGAAACCAGCCGCAACTATATCTTTCGCGGTGCCGCCTTTGAGCAGCGAGGTCAGTTGCTGGTGATCGACGGTCAACAGAGCGTTGGGCAGCCCGATGATTTCTCGCCCTTGGACATCAACTCCATTGAGTCTGCGGATCGAGTTCAACGGGTGGTCGCTATGCTGCCGTTGGACTGGGTATCGCGCGTTGACTTGTCCGCGGTGTTCTCGTCTGGCAACTCAACTACCGAAAGTTTCAATACCCTTGCAGAATCGCGTTTGAAACGCACCAATGCAGAGCATTTGGCGACATTGTTGCGTAACACAGAGAAAGCAGAAGGCGTGACCAGTAAGGATCAGGTAGACCTCTATTATGGCTTTAAGCGTTTTTTCTCGCCACGTTGGTATGGTTCAGCGAACGGTAACTACTTTCGTGATGAGCTGAAGGATATCGACCAGCGCCTATCTCTCGGTGCCGGTCTAGGTTTTCAATTGGCCAACAGTCGTTTGGGGGTATTGTCCACCGAAGTGGGTGTGAGTGCCGTACAGGAGCGTCTTGACGGCGTCGACCGCACCAATCCAGCGGGGCGCTGGGCGATTGATTTTCAGCGTTATTTCTTCGACCGACGTATGGAGTTGTTTCATCGACAAACGGTACTGGCGATTGCGTCAGAGAATCGGGGCCAGGTGCTGACGTCGAGTACTGGTCTGCGCTTTGCGTTAAGCGAGCGCATAGACACTGCCTTACGCACAGACATTAACTACGAAACAGACCCGCCTCCTGGCAGTGAAAATACCGATATCACTTATACCCTTGGTATCGGCTTGAAGTTTTAAGTCAGGCGTGAATATTTTCCTGCGGGTGGCAAGAAACCGGTGGCTGGGCTTGACTGTACGCATGGCCATTCATAGAATGCGCGCCTTCTTGATCGTCTGTTGTGAATCAGCTGATTACAGCCGTCGCTTAAGATCCTGCGTCCCCTTCGTCTAGAGGCCTAGGACTCCGGGTTTTCATCCCGGCAACAGGGGTTCGAAACCCCTAGGGGACGCCACAATTGTATTAAAGCCCTTGCGGTAAACGCCGCAAGGGCTTTTTTTTGCCAGCGAGTATGGCGCTGCCTTTGCCAAACTCATCGAGTCCTAATTGTTTGTGGTCGACAGGTTCCGGCGCGCTAACCCACGCACGATTCGGGCATGAAGTTGTGCGTCGAGTGGATAGAACAGAATAACCAAAACTGAAAGTGCGCTGGCTGCTGCGGGAATTAAAAATGCCGACGCGCGAATACCTTGCAACGTTGCTGCGGATTGTTCGATGCCGGCGGTATAACCAATGGCACTCAGCAGTAAGCCGATCATGCCCACTCCTAGGCCAGAGCCCGCCTTGCTGATCAATTGGCTCAGTCCGAATACGATGCCATCGTCACGCACGCCGCTCCGCCACTGACCATATTCCACCGTATCCGGCAACATTGACCAGAACATAACCGCCACTGCGCCGCCAATGAGTCCATTGCAAAAAGCCAGCGCGGATAATGTGCTTACATCTTTTACATCGAATAGGAATAGCGCCAGATTTAACAGCGAAGCGCCGCTCGCGCCGATTACCCATACCCATCTTTTAGAGAGATGTCTTGCTACCACGGTCCATATTGGAATACCGATGCCTGCGCCTAAAATGCCGATAGACATGACGTCAGAAACGCTTTCCGGATGCCCTGCATAATAGTTGATGTAGTAAACGATGGATTTCCCGCCTATGGCAGACCCGATAACTCCCACTAGCGAGGCACCGCATAAAATCCAAAAAGCGCGGTTGTGACGCAGAAAAGACAGGGTTTGCCGACTCGTTACAGTCTTGCTGCTAACTAAACTGACTTCCTGGGAAGTGGTCAGGAAGATGATGACCATCATCGCCGAAGACAGTAGCCCATAGACGATAGCGACTTGTACAAAGCCTTGGCGCATGTCGCCGTTGCCAAAATAGCGCGCCAACTCAAGCATGGTCGCGGCAGTGACAATGCCGCCGATCATAGCCGCTATCATTCGGATACCAGCCATAGTGCCGCGTTCCTGACTATCGTGGGTTAAGGCCGCGGCCAGTGAAGAGTAGGGCACTGAGGCCACGGTATAGGCTGTTCTGAAGATCGTATGCGTAACCAGACAAGCGACTACCACATGATCTGGGAACCAGATGGGTGCGGCAAACATGCCAACAAAACTGAGCCCCATAAACGGGGCGCCAAACAAAATATAGGGCCGGAATTTACCGAAGCGAGAGCGTGTTCGGGTAACGATCCATCCCATTAGCGGGTCAGAGATTCCGTCCCAGATGACCGGCAGCATGATGATCAGTCCAGCGACAGCTGGATCGATATTAAGAATATCAGTGTAGTAATAGAGCAGATATAAGTTCAGACCGGCGAAATATAGGTTGAAGCCAAAATCACCTGAGCCATAGCCAACAGTAGTGATCCAGCTCACTCTTTTGGCATCGCTCGGTGCGGGGTTTGCTTGCAGAGTAAGGTCTAGGGGTTTGGATT
>Ga0163111_10000443_pt1 | contig 24851 bp, 23 predicted proteins | sample CRUFie1St18metaG_FD_109645 | JGI IMG/M metagenome (GOLD analysis project Ga0163111, IMG submission 109645) | Marine microbial communities from the Costa Rica Dome - CRUD Field 142mm St18 metaG | ecosystem: Environmental > Aquatic > Marine > Oceanic > Photic zone | place: Costa Rica: the Eastern... | reverse complement strand
TTGATAAATGAACTTTATACGTTTCTAAAACAGGCTGATGCTAGAGAGCTGGGAGGACTCTTTAGAGATCTTGATAAGGCAAATGATGCTGATAGAAATTCCATACAAGATAAGATTGATAATTTTGAAACACATATAGTTCCTATTATTGCTGATATTGATGCTGGCTTTGGAAATGAAGAAGCCACATATTTAATGGCAAAACAAATGATAGAAGCAGGTGCTTGTGCTATTCAAATAGAAAATCAAGTGTCTGACGAAAAACAGTGTGGCCATCAAGATGGTAAAGTCACAGTCCCTCATGCTGATTTTTTAGCAAAGATTAATGCGGTACGATATGCATTTTTAGAACTAGGTGTCGACAATGGAATCATAGTTGCGCGAACTGATTCATTAGGTGCCGGATTAACTAAACAAATTGCAATAACAAATTCTGAAGGAGATTTGGGTGATCAATATAATTCATTTTTAGATGTAGAAGAAATTACCGATGAAAATATGAATCATGGTGATGTAATGATTAGTCAAAAAGGAAAGATTGTAAGACCAAAACGTTTGCCGTCAAACTTATATCAATTTAGAAAAGATACTGGTGAGGAAAGATGTATTCTTGATTCTATTACTAGTCTTCAAAATGGTGCTGATTTGATATGGATCGAAACTGAAAAACCTCATATTGGCCAGATTGGATCAATGATGAGTGAAATCCGTAAAGTAATTCCAAACGCTAAATTAGTTTATAACAATAGTCCTTCTTTTAATTGGACTCTAAATTTTAGACAACAGGTATTTGATACGATGAGTGAGAATGGAGCTGACATGTCTGAGTATGAAAGAGACGATTTGATGAATGAAAAGTATGACAATAGTGAACTTGCTAAAGAAGCTGATAATAAAATTAGAACATTCCAAGCTGATGCCTCTAAGGAAGCTGGTATTTTTCACCATTTAATTACTCTTCCAACATATCATACCGCTGCTCTTTCTACAGACAATCTAGCTAAAGAATATTTTGGCTCTGAAGGAATGCTGGGTTATGTAGCTAATGTTCAAAGAAAAGAAATTCGAGAAGGAATAGCGTGCGTTAAACATCAAAATATGTCAGGTTCAGATATGGGTGATGATCATAAAGAATATTTCGCAGGTGAAGCTGCTTTAAAAGCCGCAGGTGATGATAATACAATGAATCAATTTTAAGTATTACAGATATCTGAGTCTGTTCTACCACATATTTGGCATTCAGCACCCTGTTCTAAGTTTGCCATACCTCCGCATGACCCTTTGATAGGTTGATTTCTCATAATAATACCTATAGATATACCTATAAATGAGAATGAAATTATGACAAATGCAATTATTAACTCGCTCATGGCATCAAATCATACCATTTATTAGAATAAATAAATTCAAAATCATTCTTAGTATATTTTATTAACATAAGCGCTATATCATTTGAATTTGCAATTTTTATTGCTAGCTCTGGTCCCATTGCATTTAATGCAGTAGCTAATGCATCAGCGTAAGTTGCTGATGATTCGTGCACCACAGTAACTGAAAGAGTGTTGTGATCTATTGATAGAAGTGTTTTTGGATTTAACGTGTGTGTAATTTTATTTCCGTCATTAAGGATTTTGTAATTTCTATATTCACCTGATGTTGCTATAGCTAGAAATTTGTTGTCGGAGTTATCGATAATTTTTAATGCGTTTTCTGAAAATGAAAATGGATCTTGAATTCCAATTTTCCATGCATCATCATTATTATTACCATTAATAATGATCTCTCCACCTATATCTATAAGATGATTAAAAAAACCTTCAGAAATTAAATAGTTATGTATTTCTTGAACCGCGTAACCTTTAGCAATGGATGATAAGTCAAACCAATTGGATGAATTTTTTTCTAAAGTTAGATTTTTTTCATTTATCTTATAACCAGAATCTTTTTCATGAATTAAACTTTTATCAAAAGATGGAGCAAAACCCATATTGCTAGAAATTTTGCCTAACATTATATTGTAGTAACCCTCAGAAATACCTTCTACATCAAGAGCTATAGTTAATATATTAAATAAGTCGTTAGATATAAATTGAAACCTCTCATTATTAAGATTAATAATTGAAATTTCTGAATTACTTTTGTAGTTAGAGGCAACAAGGTCTATACGTTCAATTATTTCAACAATATTTTCTTTATGTTGGTCACTAATATATTCAGTTGATGATATTGACCATGAAGTCCCATACGCTTCCCCATCTATAGTGTACAAAGTATTATTATTATGAAAAAAAGCAATTGCTAAAATAATTAATCCAGCCATAAAGGCAATTAATTTTGATAATAATTTACGATTCACAATTTTAATTTAGCCACCAAAGTCATCAAGAGCGATATTCTCAGGTTCAACTCCTAGATTCAGCAAGAGATCAATTACAGCTTTATTCATCATGGGCGGGCCACACATATAATATTCACAATCTTCTGGGGCATCATGATGTTTTAAATAATTTTCATATAAAACATTATGGATAAAGCCTGTATCACCATCCCAATCATCTTCAGGTAAAGGGTCTGACAATGCAACATGCCATTCAAAATTATCGTACTTGTCTGCCAGTTGATTAAATTCATCAACATAAAACATTTCTTTAAGACTTCTAGCTCCATACCAGAACGTAATTTTACGATTAGTATTAATTCTCAAAAGTTGATCAAAAATATGAGATCTCATAGGTGCCATGCCTGCACCACCACCAACAAAAACCATTTCAGCATTAGTCTCTTTTGCAAAAAACTCTCCAAAGGGTCCAAAAACCTTCACTTTATCTCCTGGTTTTAGACCAAAGGTCCAAGATGACATTAATCCAGGAGGAACATCCTGACCAGGTGGAGGTGAAGCAATTCTAATATTAAATTTAATGATGCCCTTTTCTTCTGGATAATTAGCCATTGAGTATGCCCGAATAACAGGCTCTTTAGTAACAGATTTATTATCCCAAATTTTAAATCTATCCCAGTCTTCGTGATATTGATCGTCTATATCAAATGTTTTGTAATCAAGATCATAGGCCGGTGCTTCAAGTTGTACGTAACCACCTGCCCTAAAATCAACATTCTCACCCTCTGGTAACTTTAAAACCAATTCTTTAATGAAAGTTGCAACATTATTATTAGATATAACTTCACACTCCCACTCTTTAACACCAAAAACATCTTCAGGAACATTAATTTTTAAATCATTTTTAACAGGAACCTGGCATGATAATCTCCAACCATCTTTTTGTTCAGACGAATTAAAATGTGATTCTTCTGCAGCTAATATAGAACCGCCCCCTTCTATAACTTGACACTTACATTGACTACAAGTTCCGCCACCTCCACACGCAGATGCTAGAAAAATATTATTATCAGCAAGTGTTTGGAGAAGTTTTGATCCTGCAGGAACAACTATTGGATTGGATGTATCACCGTTAATTTCAATTGAAACATTTCCAGTTGATACCAATTTAGTTCTCGCAAATATAATAACAAGAACTAAAAGCAGAATTATTCCGCTAAATGATGCAACTCCTAATATTAAATCTATACCCATATTAAAGTGAAATACCTCCAAATGACATAAAACCAAAACTCATTAATCCTACAATTATAAATGTCATACCTAGACCTTTTAATCCCTCAGGCATATCTGAATATTTTAGTTTCTCTCTTATACCGGCTAATACTACTATCGCAAAAGCCCATCCAAATCCTGCACCAAAACCATACACAATACTTTCTGTAAATAACAGATCCTTCTCAACCATAAATAAAGAAGCGCCTAAAATTGCACAATTAACAGTAATCAATGGTAAAAACTGTCCTAAAGCGTTATACAGGGCAGGTACATACTTATCAAGAAACATTTCTAGTATTTGTACACTTGCTGCGATAACACCTATATAACTAATTAATTCAACAAATTCTAAATTAGTACCTTCAATTCCTAACCAAACCAAAGCATCTTCTCTTAATATATAGTTATAAATTAAATTATTTAAAGGTACGGTTATTAAACAAACAACTATAACAGCGACCCCTAGACCAAAGGCTGCATCTATTTTTTTTGATATTGCGATGAATGTACACATCCCTAAGAATAGAGATAATGCTATGTTTTCTATAAATACAGTCGTTATAAAAATATTTAAATAATGCTCAAACATTTAATTCCTTCTTTGTTAAATCAGGAGAGGTTGAATGATCTGATAGTTCATAATCATCAACTTCTATTTGAGAAGGTTTGATAGATCTTATAAACCATATAAACAAACCAATAATAATAAATGAACTCGGTGGAAGTAACAGTAAATTATTACCCATATACCATCCGCCATTTGATACTAATGGAAGTATCTCATAACCAAATAAACTACCAGAGCCAAATAATTCTCTAATAGTGGCTACTCCAATAAGAATTAAACTATAACCTAGTCCATTACCTAACCCATCTAAAAAGCTTAACAATGGTTTTTCTTTCATTGCAAATGCTTCCGCTCTTCCCATCACAATACAATTTGTAATTATCAATCCAACAAAAACGGATAGTTTTTTACTTGTCTCGTAGTCATAGGCTTTTAATAATTCATCAACAACTATTACTAATGATGCAATTATTGTCATTTGAACAATAATTCTAATACTTGAGGGTATGTAGTTTCTTATTAAAGATATAAAAAGATTTGAAAACGATAAAACGCTAGTGACAGCAACACACATAACTAGAGTAACAGATAAATTATTAGTGACGGCCAATGCTGAACATATGCCTAAAATTTGTAAAGTAATCGGATTCTCTTCAATAAGAGGCTTGATTATAACTTGTTTGTAGCTGTTAAGATTCATAATCTAATTCTTTTAATAGTGATGAATACCCAGAATTACCAAACCAATATTCAACCATATTAGATACCCCTCTGCTCGTTATAGTCGCTCCAGACAGGCCATCAACTTTGTATGCTGCTAGATTATCACTAGTTTCCACCTTGCCTTTTATTACTTTCAAGGCAACCTGGTTGTCTTTATATATTTTCTTACCTTTCCATGATGATTTCCATTTAGGATTATCAACTTCTGCGCCTAACCCTGGCGTCTCTTTATGATCATAAAATTCAATGCCTGAGATGGTATTAAAATCTTCTTCAATAGATATATATCCATATAGCGTTCCCCATAAACCATAGCCTCTTATAGGAAGAATTAGCTTATCAATATTATTATATTTATCTCTTAGTATATAAATCTTTCCTATGTTCTCCCTGTTTTTGATAATAGCTATATCTTCAGTTGCAGGTACTGGAGTTGATAAATTTGGGTCTTTTGTAACAAGTATTTGATCATAATTATCTATATTAAATTCATTATATTCATCTAGTAATTGTCCTGAATCAAAGTCAATAAACTTTGACTCTAGTTGTGTAAACTGTTCAGCAACAGATATGTTTTGATCATATATATCAGCAACTTTTAATACTTTAACTCTTCTATCATTTAACTTATTTTCTTTTTGTTGATCCCTAAGACTCACAGCTGCTGATGAAACTATGAGCGAACAAACCAAGCATACTGAAAAAGCTACGCCAATTGTTTTAAGTATTGATTCATTCATTAAATATAGCCTTTCTTTTTTTTATGTTAGACATTACAACCATATGATCAATTACTGGAGCCAGTAGATTAGCAAAAAGAATTGCCAGCATCATACCTTCAGGAAATGCAGGATTAATTACCCTTATTAATATAACAGTCACTCCAATCACTATTCCATAAATATATCTTCCAGTATTAGTTCCAGAACCAGAAACAGGTTCTGTTGCCATAAAAACCAATCCAAATGCATAACTTCCAATAACAGCATGCCAATACCATGGTATAGCAAACATAGGATTTGTATCAGACCCAACTAAATTTAATAATGATGACATTGAAATCATTCCTATCATCGTTCCCATTATAATTCTCCATGACGCCACTTTTGTCATTAAAAGTATTAGCAAACCAATAAGAATTGCAATTATTGACGTCTCCCCAACGGAACCGGGTATATTACCTAAAAATGCATCCATCCATGTGTAAGAATTTGTAATACCAGCCATTCCGTTCTCCGCAGCAACACCCAAAGCTGTAGCCCCGCTATAACCTTCAGGGATAATATTATAATCAGATATTCCAGCCACCCAAACCTTATCTCCTGAAATTTGTGCAGGATAAGCAAAATATAAAAATGCCCTTCCAGTTAATGCAGGATTTAAAAAATTTTTACCAGTACCGCCAAATATCTCTTTACCAATAACCAAACCAAATGAAATGCCCAAGGCTGCTTGCCATAATGGTATATCCGGTGGACAGCTTAAAGAAAAAAGAACAGTTGAAACAAATGCACCTTCGTTGATTTCATGCTTTCTAACAATTGCGAATAATGCTTCCCAGGCTATGCCAACCGTGAAAACAACTAAATATATTGGTACAAAATAACAAGCTCCAAACCACATTTTACTTATGAAGCTATTTGAGTCATAACCAACCATGCTAACAAAAAAATGATGCCAATCACCTGTATTTTGTTGATTAATTGAATCAAGATATTCTAACGAATTTGCACCAAGGTTATACATCCCAAAAAACATAGCAGGAAAGGTTGCCAACCAAACTGTAACCATAACTTTTTGAATATCTACGCCATCTCTTACATGAATTGGATTCTTAGTCTTCTTTGAGTAGGAAAAAAATAAGTTTTCAATTGCATCAAATAATGGAAACCACTTTATATGTTTCCCATCTCCAACGAAGTTAGGTTTAATATTGTTTAAATAAGTTCTTAGAATTTTCATGATTCTAGATAAAAGTTATTTAGATTATCCATTAATATAGATGCATAATCATATTTACTGGGACAAACATACGAACATAAAGCAAGATCTTCGGGTACTAACTCAAGCATACCTAGATCAATTGCCATTTCTCTATCACCGACAATTAAAGCCTTCAAAAGTTGAGTAACTAAAATATTCATAGGTAATACCTCCTCATAAGAAGATATTGGAACTATTGCCCTATCACCACCTCCAATAGATGTATTAAAAATAAACTTTTTTGGCTTTATGAAAGAAGAAATAAAAACATTCAATTTTGAATGTAAATTAGAGCCAGGCATTAACCAATTCATAAATATTTCATTTGTTTCATCAGGTAAAGCTGATATTTGAGAATCATAAAAACCAAGATAGCTCATAACTCCATTTGACTCATGTCCATGGAGAACTGAACCAGAAATTATTCTTGAATGAGGTTCCACCTTACCAGCAGTTATTTCATCGATATTTCCACATATTCTAACTTTAAGTAATGAAGGCTCATAAACTGCTGGACCACCTAATGAAATAGTTTTATGTGTTCTTATCTTTTGATTTATTTTCATATAACCAATTGATATAACATCTTGATAATTTATCGTCCAAACAATTCTATTTTGGTTTACTGGCGAGATATGAGCAATATGAGTACTTGATAAGCCTGCCGGATGAGGCCCGTTAAACTCAAAATAATTAAAATTACTTAATTTTTCAGAATCATCTATAAAATTATGGAAGTCATTATTTTGAAAAGCAAGATTAATATCGCATCTAAAAAGTTGACCAAGAACATTAAGGCCTTCTTTAAATTCAGAGACATTAAATTTTATAATTTCATTAGGATCGCCACATAGTGGGTTTGTATCACAACAATTTATGAATATTGCTTTTGGTTCATCATAAATAGCTGGAGTCCTGTTATATGGTCTTGTTCTAAAGGCATTCCAAATCCCAGAATTAATTAAAGCGCCTTTAATAACATCTGGCTCATCATTAATGATAAATTCTTCAAACTCTTCATTATTTGATATCTCAATTTCAATAGATAGGAATTTTCGTTTTTCACCTCGATTTATTGATTTAATTTTTCCGCCTGCTGGTGATGTATAAAAAACTCCAGGATTTTTCTTATCTTCAAAAATTTTCTGTCCAGCTTTAACATTGTCATCTACTTTAACCATCATTGTTGGTTTCATACCTACAAAATCATTGCCCAGTAAGGAAACCGACGAACACTTAGGTACATCTGTTATAGATAAACTAGGTTTACCTGATATAGGTAAATCAAGACCTTTTGATATTTTTATCACTCTATGTGTGCCTTAGTAAATTTGTTAAATAAACAATTAAAAACAAGTGAATTATAAGTCTAAAGTGCCTTATATTCTAGGTTTTTAGGCAATTGGTAATGGTAATCTAGGAAGATTAATTTTAGCTACCTTTTTTGATAATCCTATTACCTGCTTGGTATAACCATATTCATTATCATACCAACAATAAAGAGTTATTCTATTACCGCTAGCAATAGTGGCTTTTGAATCTACTATCGTTGCAAAAGGGCTTGAATAGAAATCTGTTGAGACAACTTCAGGTGAATTGACGTAACCAATTATCTCTCTGAACTTTGAATGAAAAGCTACTGATTGGAGATAAGTATTAATCTGATCAACTGTAACATCTTCTCCTAGGGCTAAAGACAAAATAGCTAAACTTACATTAGGTGTTGGTACTCTTATTGCGTTTCCAGTAAGTTTCCCTTCTAATTCAGGTAGTGCTTTTGAAACAGCTTTAACAGCTCCAGTTGTTGTTATAACCATATTTAATGGCGCTCCTCTACCCCTTCTATCACCTTTATGGAAATTATCTATTAAATTTTGATCGTTTGTATATGCATGAACAGTTTCAATGTGACCACCTTTAATTGTGTACTCATCATTAATTACTTTTAGTACTGGCACAATTGCATTTGTGGTACATGATGCAGCTGATAATATCTGATCATCATCATCTAAAATATTATCATTTATACCATAAACAATGTTTTTTAAGTCTCCTTTTGCAGGTGCTGTTAATATAACTTTAGATGCTCCTGAATTTAGATGTTTAGACAAGTTTTCTTTATCTCTCCAAACGCCAGTATTATCAATGACCAATGGACTTGATATATTATAATCTGCATAATTTACTTCATCGGGAGTGTTGGCATAAATAACCTTTACAGGATTGCCATTTATAACAAGTGTTGAATTATTTTCATCGACTCTTACAGTTCCATCAAATGAACCATGAACAGAATCTCTAAGTAATAGGCTGGCACGTTTATATATGTCATCATCTGAAGCTTTCCTGATAACAATACCTTTTAGCCTAAAATAATTTCCTGGACCAGTTGTTTGAGTCATCATTCTTGCAACAAGCCTTCCAATTCTTCCGAAACCATATAAAACTATGTTAGTTGGTTCATCCGGTCTGTTTGATTGTTTATCAATTACTGATGAAAGTTCACTATCTATAAAATTTGGTACTTTTGAATCATCTTTTTTAATTTCGTCAAAAAAAGGACATTTCACAGCTATCTCTCCAACATCAATTTCGCAGTCTGAGAGATTTAATGTGGTTATATACTTTATGATAGGAAAAGTTTCTAATTCTGAAAGTTCGTTGTTATCAGACTGTCTTGCAAACCTGTGAGCTTTCATTATTGAAACTGGGGATTCATTAACTAATGATTTTCCATAAATCATTATATTAATGCCATTTCTATAAAGCGATCCAATTAATGGGACCATAGACTCAGCCAAAGCCTCACGCCATTTCCAGTCACCAAAAGAGTCTTCAGGCAAAATTCTTTTTTGTCTTTCAGTAGATTGGAAGTTTATGTCCCTATTATTATTCATAAACTAATTATAAATGTTTTATTTAGATTCCTAAATCAAACTAGCTAGCTATTTTTTTTAAATGATAATCTGCATTTCCAAAAAGCGCATCTATAGCTACCATTTTTTTTAAATAATGGCCTATCATCATTTCTTCACTAACTCCCATACCCCCATGTAATTGGACTGCATCTTGTGCAGATAATTTACCTGAACTACCAACATGAGATTTTAATGCTGATACATGCTTGTACTTATCGTCAGAATTTGAATTTATTTCCAACATAGCTTTGAAAAGTAATGATTTAGCTAATTCACTCTCTACAAACATATCAACCATTCTATGCTGAAGAACTTGAAAGTTTGAGATTGGTTGACCAAATTGTTCGCGACCTTTTGTATATTCAACCGTTTTCAGGTAGCAGGATTCCATACATCCAACTGCTTCTGCACTTATGCATAGAGTTGCAATATTAATTGTCTCATTAATTAAGTTAGACGCCTCTTCTCCTGAAGCAATAATAGAAGAATCAGTAATTTGTACATTTTCAAATGATATCTCAGCACATGACTGACCATCAATCGTTGTAAATGAGTTGACTGAAACACCATCTAAATCCGAATCTACTAACACTAACAATAAATCATTATCTTTAGTACATGTAACAATAAATTTATCAGCATTTGAACCATTTAATACCAATGTTTTAGTACCATTAAGAATATTGTCACTAGTTAAATTTGTATCAGCTTTGATATATTCGTACTTATTAGCAGCCTCTGATATTGCTAATGATATATGCATTTGCCCACTACAAATACTTTCAATAAGATCTTTTTTGTATTTATATTTTGATTTATCTAACAACATTCCAGATAAAACAATCGTTGACAAATATGGTTCGATGACTAAAGCCTTACCAAACTCTTCAAATAGAATCGATAATTCAATTGCTCCAAACCCAAGTCCACCCGAATCTTCTGAGAATGGCATTGAAAGCCACCCCTGCTCAGAAAATAATTTCCATACAGATGGATCAAAATCATTATCAGATTTAACAATTTCTTCCCTTTTATAAAAATCATACTCTGATTCACAAAATTTTTGAATTTGTTCGCGAAGCATGATTTGTTCTTCGCTATAATTAAGATCCATATTTAAACCCCTAAAACAAACTTAGAAATTATATTTTTCTGGATTTCATTACTTCCACCATATATAGAAGTTTTTCTTAGATTTAAAAATGCTGAAAGACTATTTGCAGCATAATCAGGGCCTGCTGGTTTGTAATTGCTTTCATATCCATGAGGACCAGGATACATTAGGGCATATTCTCCTGCAGCTTCGACAAATAATTCAGATAAGTGTTGTTGCATTTCTGTACCTTTGATTTTTAGAATAGAGGACTCAGCTCCAGGATGACCTCCATTTTCAAGTGCGGACAGAAGCCTTAATTCGGTAATCTCTAATGCTGACAAAGAAACCTCTAGTTGAGTAACTTTCTTTTGAAGCTCAGCGTTATCAAGCTCTGCAATGATTGATTTTAGTTTATTTAATTGCCTCATGGATGCTCCAACTGAAGCGATCCCAAATCTTTCATGAGCAAGTAAGAATTTTGCATAAGTCCAACCCTTACCTTCTTCTCCAACAAGGTTTTCTACAGGAACTTTAACATCTGTAAAAAAAACAGAATTTACCTCATGTTCGCCGTCAATAGTAATAATTGGTTTTACTTCGATTCCAGGAGTATTCATATCAATTAAAAGAAACGATATACCCTCTTGTTTTATACCTGAATTATCGGTTCTAACTAGGCAAAATATCCAATCTGCATTTTGGGCTAATGTTGTCCATGTTTTTGAACCATTAACTATATAATTATCTCCATCAAGAACAGCTTTAGTCTTTAATGATGCTAAGTCAGAACCTGATCCAGGCTCAGAGTAACCTTGGCACCACCAAGTATTAAAATCTAATATATCAGGCAAAAATCTTTGTTTTTGTTCATCATTTCCAAATGTCCATATAACTGGTGCAACCATACTTACACCAAATGCTAATAACGGAGGACAACCAGCTAGGCCAAATTCCTTATTAAAAATGTAAAGTTTGGTTGCTGACCAACCCGTACCACCATGTTCAACAGGCCAGTTATAACCCATCCATCCTTTTTTAGATATAGCCTTATGATAATCAACCATGTCTTCTTTGGTTAAGGCAATACCATTATCAGTTTTATCTTTAACATGCTTAGGATAATCGTTAGCTAACCATTCTCTAACTTCATCTCTAAAAGCAATATCCTCTTTAGTAAAGTTTATATCCATAATTCCTTTTAAAATTTATTTTGATTGATAGAATAAGGCCTCATTATACACAACTAGATGATCAAAAATAAACATAAAAAACATCAAAATTTTTCGTATTCGCTGAAAAAAGAGTTTGAAAATTCAGAAAAATCATTATGTGTATGTGTTAAAGACAATAATGAGGCTATTTATCTAGAAAATGAATTAAATTTAATTATCAAAGATTCCGAAATTCTATATTTTCCAGAAAATGACATATTGCCATATGATCACTTCTCAGTACCAGAAAAGATAATAAAACAAAGATTTAAAATAATTAATGATACAAATAAATCAAAACATATTTTAATAACAACTATAAAAAATTTATTTGACCTATATCCCAGTAAAGAATATTTCAAATCTTTAGAAAATTTTTCGGTTGGAACAAATATTAGTCTCGATAATGTCATAGACATTGTTGAATCTCTAAACTACCAAAAAAAAACTAATGTTGAAAAAATTAATGAATATAGTACAAGAGGAGGAATTATTGATATATATACTCCCATTTATAATCATCCACTAAGAATTGAAATTTTTGATGATGTTATTGAGTCAATAAGATTATTTGATGTTGATACTCAACTATCAATAACAACTATTAATAGTTTTTCTATATCTCAAGGTGATGTGATGGCATCTAATCCATCCACAATAAATAAATTTATTGATAAATGGCGTGAGTATTTTGAAGATATTGATGAGAGATATTGTCCGCTCTTTCAAAGAATTAAAAATAATAAAAATGTTGAGGGAAGAGAAATTTATCTGCCATTTTTTTTTGATAATACTTCATCATTTTTTAAAATATTTAAAGATTATGAATTTATAAAATTTGAAGATCTGTCACAACAAATTAAATTGCATAAGAGTTTTATAGATGAAAGATATAAAGATGAGTCTCTAGATAAAAGTAGACCCCTAATTAAACCAAAAGATTTATATGTAGATTGCGATGAGATTTTAAGATTTGAAATGAACTCAAGATTAATTAAATCAAAAAATATTAATCTGCCATATGAGAATGTAGATGAATTAATAACAAGCTTTAAACACAAAGGAACAAATATCAATAATTATATTTTAATGTCGTCTTCGCGAAGCAAGTTACAGGAAATCCAAAATAAGATATCAATTCAAAGTTCATTAATCACTAACATATATCATAAAAGAGATTCATTAAGTTTAATGGTAAATAATGTAGTAAGACCAATTTATATTGAAGAGTTAAATCTTGTTATTTTACACAATGAGGATCTCTCTAAAACATATAGCACTCAGAAAAATAATCAAAAAGAAGGGTCAAGATTTATTGAGTTAAATCAATCATTTGAAAATGATGAATATGTTATACACGAAGATTATGGTCTTGGTATTTATAGAGGATTGGATGTTGTGAATGCAAATAATGAGGCAAGTGAATATATAAAAGTTTCATATGCAGACGGTGAAAACCTATATGTGCCTCTTAATAAATTAAATAAACTATCTAGTTATCATAAAAAAGGAGATCAATTAAATTTAAAACTTGATTCATTATCATCTACAAAATGGTCATCAAAAAAAGTAAAAGCTAAAAAGAGAGCTCAAGATCATGCAGCTGAAATTTTAGATATTGAATCTAGACGATTGGCTTCTAATTCAAAAAGCTTATCAATTGATCCAGAGACATTAAAAAAATTTGAAAATGATTTCCCTTTTACTCCAACAGAGGACCAAATAACTGCTTTTAATTCAATTAAAAATGATCTTAAATTAATCAAACCAATGAACAGAGTTTTATGTGGTGATGTTGGTTTTGGCAAGACTGAAGTAGCAATGAAGGCTGCATTTATATCAGTAAACTCAAACAAACAAGTGATAGTAATTACTCCAAGCACGATTTTATGCGACCAACATTATGATTCATTTTTAGAGAGATACTTAAACTTCGGCGTCAATATTAAAAAATTAAATAGATTTGTTTCAAAAATAGAAAAAGATAAAACAATCAATGAATTTAACTCACAAAAAGTTGATATTTTAATTACTACACATATTGTTTTTAACAACGATATTAATATTAAAAATACTGGCCTTTTAATTATTGATGAAGAACATAAATTTGGTATCAAACAAAAGAATTTTATAAAAAACAAACAGGAAAATATTCATATTTTATATTTATCAGCAACACCGATACCCAGAACAATGAATATGGTTTATTCAGGGTTAAAAGAATTTTCATTTTTACAAACCCCACCCTCAAATAGAATAAGCATTAAATCTTTTTTAAAAATGCAAACAAGTCAACTTATTAAAGAAGCTTTAAGTAGAGAAAAAGCTAGGGGTGGTCAATGTTTTATTGTTCAAAATGATATTAAAAGAATTAAAGGCCTCGAAAGTGAAATTAAAAATTTATTACCTGATTATAAATTAGGAATTGCTCATGGTCAGTTAAATAAAAGAGAAATTAAAGATGTAATGTCCGGGTTTAAGAACGGTCAAATAGATGGATTGATATGTACTACTATTGTTGAAATGGGTCTAGATATTCCAAATGCAAATACAATGCTAATTATAAATTCACAAAATTTTGGATTATCACAACTACACCAATTAAGAGGTAGAGTTGGAAGATCAGATAAACAAGGATATTGTTACTTTTTAATACCTGATATGGAAATACCAAAAATTTCAAGGGCGAGATTAGATTCAATAATTAAGAACTCGAATTTAGGAGAGGGATTTATGATTGCTCAGGAAGACCTTGAAATTAGAGGCGGTGGTGAAATGTTAGGAGATAAGCAAAGTGGACATATTGATACTGTTGGGATTTCTTTATATTTATCTATGCTGAAAGAAGCTATTAATAAGGCAAAAAATGATGATGAATATACTTATATCAAACCAGAAACAAATTTTAATGATTCAGCATATATAAGCTCATCATATTTACCATCTCCTATTGAAAGATTAAAAGTTTATAGAAAAATTAATAACTCATATACATTAAATGAAATGGATGAAATTGAAAGAAATTTAATTGATAGATGTGGAAAAATGCCTATAGAAACAAAAAACTTAATTCAAAATAATAAAATAAGTATAAGAATTTATAAAACAGGAATTAAGTCTATAAAATCTAATATAGTTAATACAAACTTTAAACTTGACGATATTATTAATGACGTTCTTTTGAATAAAATATTAGATCTTATAAAGTCAGATAATAATTTATATAAATTATCTAATGATAATAAATTTATCTATAAAGATAATTCAGTTGAATCTGAAACAAGAAGAAATAATGTTAACCTACTATTAGATGAACTTTTATAAATTTATAACACTTACCATATTTATTTTCACAAATATGACTTTTGCAAGTGATCATATGCAAGAATATAAAATTGAAGTTATTTTATATAAAAATAAGGAAATAAATACTAAAGAATCTTTTCTAAATAAAATTGACTTGCCTAACGAAAATATCATTAAGCTATTTGATGTAGAAAATGAAAATGACTATAGTAATTTTTCAAATATTTCTGAATTTTTTTCATCAATACTTGATGAAAATGTTTTCGAATCACTCCCAGAAATATGGTTTAGAGAAGATGACGAACTTAAAACATTAGGCAAGCTACATAATAATATTTCGAAGAATCCTGCCTTTGAGCTGTTGACTGCTAAATCATGGATACAAACAATACCAAGCTATGAGGCTAGCAAATTTCTTAACAACAAAGATTTAGATAAAAAATATGATATTTTTTTAAAGCTATATAAAAAAAGATTTATGCATATGCATGCAATTGCCTATATTGAAAATGATTTGAGTATTTATATTAATGAGGAAAAACGTATCTTTAATGAAGAGATATATTTATTAGACCACCCCTATTTTGGGTTGATTATATCAATTGATAGGATTTAACTATTTACTTATAGTAAGCATTATCGTCTATTGAATGATCTGTAAGGTCTTTAACTGATTCAATTTCAGGAATTTGTTCAATTAGAGTTTTCTCAATTCCATCCTTTAAAGTTACATCAACCATTCCACACCCCTGACAGCCACCACCAAATTGCAATACAGCTTCTTTTTTATCATTAAATTCAACTAAGCTTACTTCACCACCATGAGATTCAAGCATAGGATTTATCTCGTTATATATAATATAGTTAATCCTATCTTCTATAGGGCTGTTTGGAGATATATTAGGAAGCCTTGCATTTGGGGCTTTAATTGTTAATTGACCACCAAAAGTATCATTATCATAATTAACTTCACAATCTTTTAAAAAGGGGATGCTTCTTTTTTCTAGATTTACACTGATCAAGTCAAGATTAATGATCATATCATCAGGCATTGATTCATCTGGTTTACAATATGCAAGACAAGTTTCAGCTTTAGGAGTACCTGGATCAGATATGAATATTCTTATAGATAAATCAGTTTCGTTTTTATCAGCAATAAGTTTTGCGAGATATTCCTCTGCAGATTTCGTTATTTTTATAATTTCACTCATAATTTATGTGGATTAGTAGAATTATAAGTTCTTTTTTTGGAATTAGAAAAAAAAGTGATCTAAAAGATGATCTTAAAAATATATCTTTAAAAAAGCTCATTCTTTTGTTTTTAGTACTTAATATCCTTTTTATAAGTATTGTTTTATTAATTACTAAGATATTTATATAAGATGAATAAGTTTAATAAATTTAAATCTGATATAAATGCACGCTATTCAAATGAGATAAACATAAATTTAAGTCCTGCAACGTCATTTAGGAATAGATGTGAATTTGGTTATTCTAAAGATTCATATGTTATGCATAACGACAAATCAAAAATATATATGCAATCTTTTGTAAATGCCTCCTCATGTATCCAAAATGTTATGCCGATAATACTTAATGAAATTAATAATAATGAATTAATTAAAGATAAGTTATTTCAAGTTAACTTTAGAGAAAACAACAATAATGATGTATTAGTTACGTTAATTTATCACAGACCATTATGCTCAAAAACCAAAGACGTTGCTCAAAAAATTTCAAAATACTTGGGTATAAACATTGTATTAAGAGCTAAAAATGAAAAATTCCCACCTGAAGATATTTATTTTGAATATATTCTAAGATCTCAAAATATTAAAATTTATCAAACAGATAATTGTTTTTTTCAACCTAATAAACATCTTTTATCTATGATGATTAAAAAAGTACAGTCATTTATAAATGATCCCAAAGATTTATTAGAGCTTTATTGTGGTGTGGGTACATTTAGCCTAGGTCTTAAAGATATTTTTTCTAAGATATTTGTAACAGAAAGTAATAGAGATGCTATTAAATGTCTCAATAAGGCTATAAAAGTTAATAATATTGTAAATATCAATTCTGCAAGATTATCAGCCTCTGAAGTGGTTGAGGCGTTTAATGGAAGAGAGTTTAAAAGAATGAATAACACAGATATATCTAGTTATGATTTTTCTCATATTCTTGTTGATCCTCCTAGAAGCGGATTAACGGAGGAAGTAATTAAATTAACTAGCAAATTTAAGAACATCATTTATATATCATGCAATCCAGATACATATATTAGAGACATCGGTTTACTAAATAAGCATAAGGTCATTAATATAGAATTATTTGATCAATTCCCAAATACTAATCATTTAGAAATTGTATCGTTACTGTCAATTAATTGACTTAATTTCAATATAATCAATTAAAAGTCTCCCTTTATCAGGATCAGATAAGTTAGAGCAAGCAACATCGATGCAATATTTAGAAGAATCTATGTTATTTGAATCAAAATTACCACCCGAGGCAACATTTAATATTAAATAGAATGTTTCATTGAAAGGATAGTTTGCATTTGTAAATGGAGTTGAACTTTTTCCCTCAGAATAAAATGGCTCATTACTTGTATCTAAATATATATCTATAGAATCTTGATTCCATTTAAAGGTAACTGAATGAAATTTATCTTGAAAATTTACGTTCATTGGAACTGAAACCTCCTGGCTTATATATTGATGTGAGTTATTACTATTAGCAAAATGAATTGCTGAGCCTATTGCTTGGGGAATTCTGCCTCTAGCCTCCATTAAATCAATTTCCCCATCTTGAGGCCAAGTTTTAGTTCCTTCTATAAATCCTTGAGGTAACATCCATAATGCAGGCCAATGACCAGTTCCATCTGGCACTCTAAAGCATATTGTTATTTCATTACCAGGACTTATAACTTTATTAGTTGATGTGACAATCCTAGCAGAAGTATAGTCCCATGTAGTTTGACAATCTTTATCACTACAATAAGGATCAGGGAACGGATCACTATTATTGTATATAGGTTGAATTTTTAGGAATCCGTCTTCAATAAACGCATTTTCTGTTGTATTTGTGTTTGAATTATAATTTTTAGCATAACCAGTTCCAGGTCCTGTGTAATATTGTTGTTCGTTGTTACCCCACCCTGCAACCCATGTTCCGTTTGCAAAAAATCCATTTCCTAATTGGTAACTATATATGCCTGGATCTAGCGTGTTGTTATTGAATTGATCTATCCAATAATTAGAAGAATTATTGTTTGGGATTCTGCAATATGATTCTTTATCTATTTCATATATATCATCACTAGACTCAATAACGTCTACAGATATAGTCGAATTTACATTGTTGTTATTACCATTACAGCTTAACGTAAATGTATGATTTTTGATTTCTGTAAGAGTTAATGTTTCAGAACCATTTATATTCTTATTTCCACTCCAATCACCACTTGCAACACATGAAGATGTATTATTAGATTGCCATGATAATGATATCGATTCATTTATATAGATTGATGTAGATGAAGAATTAAATGAAGTAATAGATGGAAATAATTGAACCTCGTTCATAGACGAGCCTCCAGATCCGCCACCACAAGAAATAACTATAAAAATTGAAATATATCTTAAAAATTTCATGAAATTAATAAAAATTATTTAACTTTAAAATCGTCCGACATTAATTTCATTTCTTTTCTTAAAACAAACATAGCTATCAAATTAGGTATAGATACAAGAGCTACAACAACATAAGCTATATTCCATACAACAGTGGTATCAATAACAGCAGCTAGAATAAAGCATAGAACATAGAAATTTCTGTACCAAATAACACCTCTCTCTCCAAAAATATATGCTGTAGACCTATCACCGTAATAACACCATGTAATTGCAGTTGAGAAAGCAAACAAAAGTAATGCTATTGCAACTAATTTGCCCCCATATTCTCCCATTATTCCATTAGAAAAAGCCTTTGCCGTTAATTCTGCAGAACTTACCAATGATTTTCCTTCAAAAGTAACTTCATCTGTTTTAAAACTTTTTATATTTTCATTTAAATTATTATTAACAGTCACTAAATCTTCATCAGAAATTTCAGTATTTTTTATTTGCAGGTAATAGTCTGTATATATTTGATTTAATAAATCAAGATCCTGTATATTTTTTTCACTTTTATTTGTTTCTTGAAATGATTGTGGAAAAGATTTTTCAACCTTTCCTTTATTCATAACAAGCATACCGTAGAATGCTTGACCGTCTGAACCTGTAACAACAATATCTTCAGCAATAGACCTTAGGTGAATAACAGTTATGCTGTTATTTTGAATGTATCCATCTTGAATATTTAAAGTACCATCGAACTCTTTTACATTAGAATCAATTTTTTGAACATAATTTGTTAATTCATTGATATCTTCTGGGTATAAATAATTGCCATCATCATTTTTATCATCGCTATATACACCATCGAGGACAACCATGTCAGTTTTAGAAAATTGCGTATCAAATTTTTGCGTCCATACACCACTTGATAAAATAACTAGCGCAGTAACACTACAGACAACTATAGTATCTATAAATGGTTCTAATATTGAAACCACACCTTGATCAATGGATTTATTTTTTGAAGATGCATGTGCAATTGGAGATGAACCCTGACCTGCTTCATTTGAATATAGGCCTCTTGCAACACCATACTTTAGACTCATTGCAAAGCTGGCACCAAGAAATCCACCAACAGCTGCAGATCCTGTGAATACTTGTGCGAATATTGCTTGAAAAGATGGAATAACGTTTTGATAATTTTCGATTAAAATAATTAAGGCGCCACCAAAATAAATTAAGCCCATTATTGGAATAATCTTACTAGCTATAGATGCAATTCTTTTGATTCCACCTATTATGATTATCCAAAGTAAGCCCCCTAGAAACAGTCCTGTAAATAACTTAGGCACTGAAAATTCAGTATTCATAACAAGTGCTATATTATTAATTTGTGGCATATTGCCTGAACCAATAGCTGTAATCATCATTAAAAATGCAAATAAAATTGCAACCCATTTCATATTTAAACCTTGTTCTATGTAGTACATTGGTCCGCCAGATATTGAACCATCTTCAAGCTTAGTCCTATATTTGTGTCCTAAAGTGACTTCCACAAACTTAGTTGTCATTCCGAAAATAGCAGTTATCCACATCCAAAAAATTGCGGCGGGACCCCCAGTCCAAATAGCCAAAGCGACTCCACCAATATTGCCTGTCCCAACTGCACCTGACATTGCAGTTGTAAGTGCCTGAAATCCAGTCGTTTCGCCATCTGAGTCAGATGAGTCAGTTTTACCTGAAACAATTTTTATAGCACTTTTGAAGTATTTAAACTGTGGAAGCCCTAAATAGATAGTAAAAAATATGCCCGTACCTATTAGCAAGGCAGGAAACCACCAAGAACCACTTAAATTAGCATCAAGTAAACCTAAAAAATCATTAAATTTTTCCATAGTATTATTCTGAATATTTTTCGACCAAATCAGTATAACCCCCAATTAACTTATCATCTATAAATATTTGAGGCACTGATCTTGCTTGTGGGTTTCTTTCCATCATTTCTTTAAAAATTTCTGGGTTATCAGCACTATAAACCTCGTAAGATATATTTTTTGAATCAAAAAAGTTCATTGCCATAACGCAATAAGAACAGTTTGATTTTGAATAAATTTCAACTTTTTTGCTCATAATTTAATTATAATGAAAATATGAAATTATTTAACCTCAAAAATAAATCAATTTTAATTACAGGCTCTTCAAGAGGTATTGGAAAATCGATTGCACATCAGTGTGCCCTCCATGGAGCAAATGTAATAATATCCAGTCGTAAATTAGATGCTTGTGAAATTGTTGCAAATGAAATTAATGATGATATTGGAAATGAAGTTGCTTTTCCGATTGCGGCAAGCATAAGTCATGAAGATCAATTAATTAGCTTGGTAGAGCAAACTCGAAAAAAACTTGGAAAGATTGATGTTTTAGTTTGTAATGCAGCTACAAATCCTTTCATGGGTTCTATGCTAGATATGCCATCTGAAAAATTTGATAAAGTTATGAATAACAATATCAAGTCGAACCAGATATTATGCAATCTTGTGTTGCCAGAAATGATTAAAAGAGAGAATGGATCTATTATTATTATTTCAAGTATTGCAGCAATTAAAGGTAGTCCAATATTAGGAGCTTATAATATAAGCAAAGCAGCTGATGTAATGATAGTTAAGAATATTGCAGCTGAATTTGGGCATAAAAATATAAGAGCTAATTCAATTGCGCCGGGCTTAATTAAAACAGATTTTGCTAAAGCTTTATGGGAAAATCCTGACATTTTAAAAACAGTTTTAAGCAGCACACCCATGCAAAGAATTGGAGAGCCAGATGAGATAGCTGGTGTAGCGGTTATGCTTGCCTCAGATGCAGGTAACTATATTAATGGCCAAACAATAGTAGTAGATGGAGGAACAACTATATCTTAATAGAATTTTTAAGTTCACTTAAAAAATAATTTAATATGTGTGTTTCATTGATTTGAGGAACTTTGAAGTAATCGTACCTAAGATTATTAAGTTCATTTAAGAGATTAGATATCTTTAAGTTATTAAAGTTACTCGAATTATAATCTAAATATATTCCAGATAAATCTTCTGAAAGTAATCGTGATTTTAAGATAATTTTTAAAAATTCAATTAAATAGTTAATCTTCATTATTAAACTTACATCTAAATCGGCAATATCTTTGATTGATTTATTGATGTCAGATTTATTTTTAATAAAGGCTGAAATAATTTTTATAAAATCATTAAAATTCGTGTGTTTGTTATTTTCAATATCTTTTAAAATTGATAATGGTGTTGAGAATGATGGAAAATTAATTGCGTTAACATCAGTTATTCCTTTATCTATCAACCATTCATTTAATTGATAAGGTAATAACTGTGGAATGTTTATAACCTGACATCTGCTATAAATAGTTTGTAATAAAGACTTTGGCCTGCTTGTTGTCAATATAATAAATGTATTCGAGGCAGGCTCTTCAAGAGATTTTAATAATGCATTTTGACCTTCGTCATTCATTGTTTGAGCATTAGCTATAATCGCAACCTTTTTATTTGCAATAGACGGAGTTATTGATAGAAAATCATTTATATTTCTTTGACCCTTTTCTTCATCCCATTTGTTTTTACGATAGGTAATATGATGAAGTAGAATTTTGTCTTTATTAAGAAGAAATAAGTCTGGATGATTATTAGCTTCTATTAAATCAATATTTTCTTTATTAGATGTTTTATTGAGCAATAACTTGGTGGCTATTTCTTTAGCTAATATTTTTTTTCCAATGCCTTCAGGTCCAGTGATGATAGTTCCATGATGTAAATTTTTTAAATTTAAATTATCTAATATAGGTTGAAGCCAATTAAGATCTTTAAATTTCATTATTCCAGATTAAGATCGATCAAAATTTGATTATGAATTTTATCAATGTCATTTTTACCATTAATTTTTATAAACCTTTCAGGATTAGATTTGGCTATTTTTAGATACCCTTTTCTAACTTTGTTAAAAAATTCGTTTCCAGATGATTCAATTCTATCTTTCTTGTCATTTGTTTTTCTTAAAAAACCTAACTCAACTGGTATATCTAAAAGTATGCTTTTATGAGGTATGGGGCATTTAATAAATGATGTTAGTTCATCTATGAAAGATAGTGATAAATTTCTACCATAACCCTGATATGCGATTGACGCATCGAAAAACCTATCTAATAGTAAATAGTCACAATTTAAATGATTGATTTTATTATTTATTAACTCAGACCTAGCTGCAAACATTAACAATAATTCAGTTTCACTGGATAAGTTATTATCAGTATTAAGTAATAAATCTCTGATCCTTTCTCCTACTTCTGTTGATCCTGGCTCTCTAAGTATTTCAACTATAAATTGTTTCTTTTCTAAATGATCCTTTAGTAGATTTATTTGAGTTGATTTCCCAACTCCTTCAATTCCTTCAAACGATATAATTTTCATTAGTTTAATCCAAGGTCCTTAATCATTCTAAGGTGTTCATCATAATCTTTAGAAAAGTAGTGAGAATTCGGTGTGTCAGCTACAAAAAAAAGATAATCGCCAGGCTCAGCATTAACGGCTGCCAAAATTGATGATTCTGAAGAAACTGCTATTGGAGTTGGTGGAAGCCCATAAATCATATAAGTATTATATTTATTATTTGAATCAAGAATATCAGATTTTTTAATATCTCCATCAAAATTTGGTAATAATCCATAAATAATTGTTGGATCAGCCTGAAGTTTCATATTTATTGAAAGCCTTTTTATAAACACACCTGCTATTAATGGTTTTTCCAAGTTATTACCAGCTTCTTTCTCAATAATTGAAGCTAATATTAGTATTTTATTTCGATCAAGCAAAGGGTTAATTGGGTTGTCTTTTAATGTTTCATTTAGAAAATTGTTTAATCTTTTGTTACTCATTCTTAATAAAGTTGATGCATTCATACCTTTTTTATAAAAATATGTATCTGGATAGAGAACACCCTCTGAAAATGGAAAATAACCATCAAGGCAATTTAAATATTCGCAGTCGTTTATTAAAAATGAATCATCTATCATGTCCTGAATTTCATGAATATTTGTACCCTCTCTGATAATTAATTTGTGGGTAATAGTGTCACCCCTATTGATAGAATATATAATTTCTTTCATTGTCATATTATCAATATTGTATTCACCTGTTTTGAAATCATTAATACCTTCAAGTTTTAAAAATATTTTTAAAAATATTTTATTTATAGAGTTATGTGATGAAAATTTTGAAATAACTTTATTTATAGATTCACCTTGATAAATATCTATAGTTTTTACCTGGTAATTTGGAATATCATTTAAATAGGCACTATAAGGAGCAATGGATGCAAATGATATAAACAGAAAAAAAATAAGTATTTTTATATAGCGCATAACAAAGTATAAATAATCTTTGTTATTTTAAACAATTATATGTTTTTTAAAAATTAAGAATGTGAGTTTATATAATCTACGGCTTCATTAACTGTAGAAATATTTTCTGCATCCTCATCAGCAATTTCTAAATCAAATTCTTCTTCTAACGCCATTACTAATTCAACGGTATCTAAAGAATCTGCACCGAGATCCTCAACAAATGATGAATCGCTATTGATTTCATCAATACTTTTACCTAGTTGATCACTAACAATTTTTTTGACTCTATCTTCAACACTCATAATAACTCCATGACCCTATATTGAAATTTGACACATTTTACATCTAATAGTTCAAAGATGCACACAAATATTTAATACATTAACAAGCCGCCATCTACTGAAATAGT
>Ga0163111_10000440_pt1 | contig 24897 bp, 22 predicted proteins | sample CRUFie1St18metaG_FD_109645 | JGI IMG/M metagenome (GOLD analysis project Ga0163111, IMG submission 109645) | Marine microbial communities from the Costa Rica Dome - CRUD Field 142mm St18 metaG | ecosystem: Environmental > Aquatic > Marine > Oceanic > Photic zone | place: Costa Rica: the Eastern... | reverse complement strand
TAGGGGGGGGATGCCAAACGCCTCTTGGCATCCCGCCTAAAAAGACTTAAATGAATTATGGATATAATCCAATAATCGATTAATTTTGTAATATAAAATGACACAGTTAACCGATGTCTCCCAATACCCAGCTGGGAATAAGGTACTCAAGCGCTTGACCTTCGAATACCCAGCTGGGAATACGGTACTTAAGCACTTGACCTTCGAATGCCCAGCTGGGTATAGGCGCAAACAGCACGATTTTACAGAACCACACGAAAAAAACAACAAATCCCTATACAAATCCTTCGCAATTCCGTCTTAACAACTAGGTCACCAAACAGAGTATAGGCAAAAGCCCTCCCTCTGTTTATTTAACATCATTCAAATTACTCACACAATGCAAAGAAAATTCATTCTTTTAGGCATTATCATTCCCCTTATCATGGTAATGGACGCTTGTGTTCCTGTAACAACCCGCAAGCCCCTTCCCTTCTCAGAAGCACAGATCGTAGAAACAGCTCCCGATTTCCTTCAAGGGCATTATCTCTCCACATCAGACGAAGCAAAAGCGAAGCGTAATAAATCAAAACTTGGAGCTATGTATTATGAGCTTTGTGTAGAAGAAGGAAACTCCTTGCGGCTCTATCGGTATATAGGTTTTACTGAAGAGGAATTGGCCCAAAAGCAAAACCCCCTTCAGTTCACCGTGACAGGAGATTCCATTATCTATCAAAACCAAAAGCGTGTGGCAGAACGCGATTCGCTCAGACATTTACAAGCAACTGTTGAGCTTTCGCCCGAAGATACAACAGAGCTTTATTGGTTAGAATACTACGCAAAACGAAATGCTTACCCCCTAAAGAAGGAAGGCAATCTCTATATGTACCGAGAACATTTATATATGGATTTTGATTTTAGTAAAAAATCGCTAACCATGTATAAATCACTCGATAGTACCGAGTATTCAGTCTACCCCTTCAAGATTATGAAAGATCAAGAAAAGTATTTTGTAAATGTAATGCTTGCAGATTCTCTTTGGTATACAGTCATTCTAAGTAAACATGAAGAAAGCCTTGTTTTCCAACACATGAATGGAGAATACATGTTTATTGCTGAGAATAGAGATTCCTTAAAACAGCACTTTTTAATAGAAGGGCACACTGAATCCCAAACCCTATTTATAGATCCTTCTGAAGAACAAATGAACAGTTTACTAGAACATCCTTATATAACACCAGTGGTTAGTATACTTCAACCTATTGATCTCTATAAAAAATAGAGAGATAAATAATCGAATGCCCAGCTGGGTATAGGCGCAAACAGCACGATTTTACAGAACTACACGAAAAAAACAACAAATCTCTGTACAAATCCTTCGCAATTCCGTCTTAACAACTAGGTCACCAAACAGAGTATAGGCAAAGATCCTCCCTCTGTTTATTTAACATCACTCAAATTACTCACACAATGCAAAGAAAATTCATTCTTTTGGGCATGATCATTCCCATTATTATGATAATGGACGCTTGTACTCCTGTAACAACTCACAGGCCTCTGCCCTTCTCAGAAGCGCAAATCGTAGAAACAGCTCCCGATTTCCTCCAAGGACACTATTGTTCTAAAGAAGAGGCAAAAGATAAGCGTATAAAATCACACCTTGGGATTAGGTATTGTGAAATTTGTATGGAAGGGGAAAACCATATACGTATCTATCAGTACATAGGCTTTACTGAAGAAGAATTAGCAAAAAAGAAAAATCCCCTTCATTACACCGTGAAAGGAGATTCTATTATCTACCAAAACCAAAAGCATGTAGCAGCACGCGATTCGCTCAGACATTTACGAGCAACCGTTGGGCTTTCTCCCCAAGATTCGACAGAGCTTCATTGGGAAGAATACTACGCACAACGAAAAGCTTATCCCCTAAGAAAGGAAGGCAATATGTATATGTATAGAGAGTATTTATATATGGAATTTGATTTTAATAAAAGTTCCTGCATCATGTATCCATCACTCGATAGTATAGAGCATTCGGGAGCCTCCTTCAAGATTATGAAAGATAAAGAGAAGTATTTTGTAAATATCATGCTTCCAGATTCTCTTTGGTATACAGTTATTATAAGTAAAGATGAAGAAAACTTTGCTTTCCGACACATAAATGCTAAATACATGTCTATTGCTGAGAATAGAGATTCCTTAAAACAACACTTTTCAATAGAATATCACACTCAATCCAAAAGCAAGCTTATAGACCCTTCTGATGAGCAAATGGAAGCGATACTAGAACATCCTTCTATAACACCAATATTTGATATACTTCAACCTGTTGATATCTATAAAAAATAGAAGGATAAGAGATCGAAGGAATTCCTTCGTCTTAATCGCGCGAGCGGCATACAAGCGCATTACTCATCGAATCTCCAATAAATGCGGAAACTTCCGCTTGACTTTACAGCTTTCATTTGCGTGTGCCGTCACATGGATTTCATATAGACCAGGAATGCGGTAGCTCTTCAGGATTTCCTTGCCCTCTTGGGTAGTATGGTCGCCGAAATCCCATACAAAGCGATCCGCATATTTACTACGGGTTCGGAAGCGGAGTTTCATATTTCGTTCGATGCTATAGTTATCGTCCTTAATGACAATCTCCGCTTCCACATCCTTACAAGGATGCTCTTCCACACACACCAACCAAAAGTCCTTTCCCTGCGGTTTACCATCCGACGAAAAATAATTGACCTTCTCTCCAAGGGCATAAAATACCCCTGGACTATATTCGATAACCCCTACACAACGTTCGTTCTCCCCTCCTCCATAGGTCTGCTTCCACACCAAATTGCGGTTTTTCGATAGCCTGAAAAGCCAAAAATCCTCCCGACCTTTTGTATAGCGTTCCTCTTTATCCGTTTGGGTTGCATAGCCACTGAGGATATAGCCCCCATCTGCACAATTCGAGACGCTGCTAAAACTCGCATTCTTGCCTAATGAAATCCGTTCATTCGTCAGGGTTTCGCCCTTGGGCGATAGGTATACCTTCCAAAACTGTTGGTCTGAATCAATGGAAAAGTATTGGCCTGTCGCCAGAAAATAGCCCGCATCATCTTCCACAATATCCGTGAAATATCCCCCATTGGGACAACCAAATATTCGCTTCCATACATACTCCCCCTTCGGATTAATCCGCACGACTAGCCCATTGCCATAGATACTTGCCTTCGTTCGATCAATCTCCTTGGAATTACTAAAGCCCGCCACTACATAATCTCCATTCTTACAACGTGTAATGGTCGTTGGCCAATCATGCTTTCGTCCGCCAATTACCGAAGTCGAAAGCGGATTCCCTGAAGCACTTAGGGCTATCATCCAAATATCACTTGCCCCAAAATGATCAGGCACATCTCCATCTTGCGAATGCGTGCTAGACGTAAGCATCACCGTCGAATCCGTAATGGACGTAATGGCACGGCCTTGATCGACCCCACTCCCCCCAAAGCTCTGAATCCAATCCATGTCGCCATCCTTGCTGATTTTGCCCACCAGAATATTCGCCCCCATTTCAGGATCGCTTTTTTCGGGCAAAGGGATAAGGGTATTCGTCGTACCCGTAAACAAGACCGAGCCATCTTTTAGCACCGTAAGGTCTTGAAGGGTTTCGCATCCACTCACAATCAACTCCCGATCCCATACCATTTCGCCTAAGGTATCAACTTTGATAATCCAAGCATTGGTACAAGTCTCTGGAGGATTTTCTTGCGTAGTCCCTCCAATAATAATATGTCCATCGGGCGATTTAGCAATGGCAGCAGGCGTTTGTGTGCCTGCACGGCTATAGAACTTCTGGAAGCGTAATGCAGGAAAAAATTGGGCGTGGATAGAGAGTACTGAGCATAGATATATAAGGGTACAAATGAGGGATTTCTTCATAGTGAGTATCGCTGTAAAGGCTTATGAGGCTAGGAGTCTGTGCGCGAGTTTTTTTCCATATAAGATACAATCTCCAACAGAAATACCGCTCACCCAATTCCCTCCTATATGTATGCCGATTTCTTGGAGTTCGGGAATAAAGGGGCGATAGGCGAGAATATTTTTATCATACTGAGGGATAGCCTTTGGGTATTCGGTCATATGCTGGAAGGTAGGCTCACCCGAAATATCGAGAAATTTTCGCAAGTCCTCTAAAACGTCTTGCTTGACCTTCACAGGGGGTTGAAGCGCCTTTTCGGCTTTGACACATCCCCCAACAAATGTTGTAAGGAGCACTTCATCTGTAGGGCATCGTCCCTCAAACAAACTGCTAGAAAAGATTGTCCCAAGCGTATGAGATGGTTCTTTATGGTTATGCAATGCCCCAAAACCGTTTAACTTATGCCCTACATCCTGACGTTTGAAGGCCGTATAAACAAGGGATACAGGCGGATAATAAATCCCTTCAAGTGCCTTACTAAAAGCGGGATGTATTTCTTGTGTGATAGGGGCTAATTGGTACGCAGGCAAGGTAGATACCAGCTGCTGGGCTTTTATTGGAGTGGACTTTCCTTTGACGAACAAATGAAACCCGTCTACCGTTTTTCGAATATGTTCGATTCTATGATTGGTTTTTATACGACTTTTTATCCTCCCAACAATCGCATCATTTATATATCCTAATCCCTTAGGAAAAGAAATAATGCCTTTTTTCTTCTGTTTATTCGTCTGTTTAAAGGCTCCTCTAACTACAGATCTATGCTTTCTTTCCAGCTCCCAAACACGGGAAAACGCCTCTTTGATCAGGAGTTTTTCGGGATCTCCCGCAAATATTCCTGAGATAAATGGAGCCACCACATATGTTGTAATTTCTTCTCCAAATCTTCGACGGAAAAAATTCGCAATACTTTCATTAGGAAAATCTTCTGGAGGGATATTTCGCTCTTTCCAAAGCTGTTTTTTGGCATCAAAAGAGAAAAAAGAAGAGAATAAAAAGGACAAAAGGCCTGAAGGCAATTTTTGGTATTTTCCATTTTTTAGGACAAACCGAAACCGTGCCCGTTTGTGGGTATAAAGGATATCTTCATGAATCCCTAATTCTTCTAAGAACGCATATATATCATCATTGATTCTGAGGGAGTTAGGACCTTTTTCCAATAAATAATTTCCTTGATAAAATGATTGCATATTCCCTCCAAGATGAGGGCTTGCTTCGAAAAGATAACAATCCTTTTTGTGCCTGATTAGGTGTTCGGCCACGGTCAATCCTGTGATTCCTGCCCCAATTATTGCAATCATATGGAAAGATTAAAGTGGGTTGAAGATACAAATTTTATTTATTCTACAGAGATTTGTTTAACTGTTTGAAGAGTGGAATGATTTTAGTACATACAGTATTGTAAACAATTTCATCTATAAGCTTTCATGGAGTCGCTTTGTTGCAGAATAATAATTATTTTGTAATACAAATGTGACTTAATGCTCAAAAAGCCGACTTAATAAGTAAGAGAACCCAACAATGTGTGCCGATATGCGTCCCTAATGCTTTGATTATCAGTAATACTTTATATTAGGTATTATTTTCCTTTACAGAATTATAAGAGGCAAGAAAAGCAAAATAAAAGCCCTTAGAAATTATTAGTCGTGCAACATTTTGGAAAAAGATTACGTCTACCTAAGTAGACAGCCTAAGTATTATTTAACCACGCAATTTATTGAAACAATTATACCACTCAAAGTTATACAGCTCGATGTTGAAGTCTTTATCTCTATATACGATCCCCCGTTTGCTCAGTCAATTATTTTACTCTACCAAGATGCAAACCCCATCTTCGGGTGAACGTTCCGAACGTGTATACGAGACTGAATCCGTAGAAGAGGTAGCCGTAGCAAAAACCCACATTGGCCAAAATGGTTGGGTAGAAATGGATGACGGGATTTTCCCTGCCATCAGTATTAGTGGAAGCGTCCAAGCTGGAGAAGAAGTAAAAATCGTAGGTACAGAAGGAAATACCTATATCATTGTTCCAATCGCAGAAGCTGAAAGCACAAGCTTTGGGTTCTATTGGAATTTTGGATGGCGTTAGTATTTCTTCTTTAGTTACAAGCCCAAGAAAAGAAAAAGCCTGATAAGCGATCGCTTATCAGGCTTTTTCAATTTTCATTGAACGATTTCGTCAGCAGTATAGGAAAGTAGTTTGCTAGGCTGAATGAAGCATATTCTCAGGCTTACTCTTGATAACAACCAAGATGTGGTTGGGTCTTACATATAATACTTCAATTTGTTTTCCACTACTGATAGGACCATATGCACTTACCGCTTCGTAGTTCTGCCCGTTGATAGAGACGATTCCTTGACGGTGATTGTCAATATTGGAAATGGTAAAACCAAGAGTCCCTAACAAGCTAGATTCGTCTACGTCTTCGGAATTATCGGGTAGCTGTTCTTCATGAGCTTCTGGGGTTTCTGATTTTGTGTTTGACCAAAATCGGAAAAATCTAGAAAGAACATACATCATAACAATGGTCTTAGTGAATACTGATCGAATGTGTGTAGTAAACGTTTGTCATTGGCATTGGCTCTAAGCAGATCGCTGATATTAGGCTTTGAGTCGGGAACGCATATTATTCGTAAGATACCGCGTATAAGAGACGAATCTAAGGTATAAAAAGTTTACGATATTTAATTATATCCGTAGATAATCGTCTGATACTGTCTATATTAATAAATGCAAGATTGAGGCCAAAGGCTAGAAGAATAGGAAAATGGGGTGGTTTGCCTATTCCCTATTTTAACAGGGAATAGGGATATAGAGAATCTCATAGACATCCTTATATTATGCCATCTATGTCCTCATGTGAGAGGCTATTTTTTTAAAAAACCGTGTTTTTAGCGAGGATTAAAGGATATTTTGAATTTGTTCTTTCACCTTCTCGAGTTCATCCTTCATTTGTATCACAAACTGTTGCATCTCCACCAGATTCGCTTTTGAACCAATGGTATTAATTTCTCGTCCCATTTCTTGGGAAATAAAGTTGAGCTTCTTCCCATTGCTATCCTTAGTTTTTAAGGATTTGTCGAAATATTTCAGGTGTTGTTTAAGGCGAACAATTTCTTCGTTGATGTCAAGTCGTTCGAGATAATAGATAAGCTCTTGCTCAAATCGGTTGGGATCAGACTCGAACTTCGTTTTTACTTCCTCCAAAGCATTCTCCAATCGCTTCCTAGCCGCGTCTATCCGAAGGGGTGCTAATCGTTCTACCTCTACAAGGTGCGTCGCAATATTCCGACACCTCTCTTGCATATCCGCAAACAGAGCACTTCCTTCTTCTTTTCGACTCCCAATGAGTTTCACACACGCTTCCATAGTTGCTCCCTTTATAAGTTCCCACTCCTCTGGATCAGGGTTTTGTGGCTCCGAAGGAAGCACCTCTGGGAGCGAGAAGAGAAAAGGCAGGGATATTTCGCCCTCCACCTTCAATTCTGTTTTTAAGGAATTGAGGGTCTCAAGATAAGAGTTGAGAAGTGGACGATTGATATTGAGAGTTTGTTTTTCAATACTTAGTATTTCTACATCTAAAAACACAACTACTTTTCCCCGCTTAAGTTTCTTGGCTAAATGATTGCGGAGCTCTGTTTCGTATTTCATATAAGAGCGGGGGAGCTTGAACGATAGGTCGAGATATTTGTGGTTCAAGGATTTGATTTCAGCAGAAACTTTATAGCTTTTTGAGCTTCTCACAGCAGAACCGTAACCTGTCATGGATAGAATCATAGAAGTTATTTTGTGTTTAGTTTGGGGAGATTGTGTTTTAGTGTTTGTGATATATTTAACCTATAGATACGTAAATTAGAGGTCAAATTATAGATGTCTGAATATTAAACCAAAAAGTTTATGATAAAGATACGTTTTTTCGGTACGGGAGGTGGGTTTGACTATAAGTATGGAAATTCGGCAGCGTGGATTGAATATAAGGGACTCAAAATTCTGCTAGACTGTGGGTATACGGTTTACCCACTCTTATGCCAAACGGGGCTCATTAACGAATTCGATTATGTATTGGTTACCCACCTACACGAAGACCATAGCGGGAGTCTTTCCATGGCCTTAGCACACCAAACCTATGTGCGTCGTCCTGCCCGAAAAGCGAAAGTATTATATCCTACTCTATCCTTTAAAGAGGAATTGTTATCATTCTTCTCTTTCACCCTAAATGATCCCTCAAGACTGATTGACTTCATCCCTTTATCCGAGATCGAAGGCTTGGGGTTTGTGGATACCTATGGCCTGCACGTATCTACTATGCAAACCTTTGCATATTACTTCCAAACCGAACAGGAGATATTGGTGTATTCAGGAGACCTAGCCGATCCCAAACCTCTATTCAAACATATAGAAACGCTTGATACAGAAGGGAAAAAGGTGCGAGTGTTTCATGATGTATGTTTCAAAGAAGGAGGCGTACACACCTATTATAAAGACTTATTTCCGTATAAGAATCAATATGAAATCTGGGCATATCATTTAGATCCTAAGCATGAAGCCGATGATAATCCTTTCCCATTGGTAGTGAATCATCCCGAATTGTTGGTTTCCTTCTGATGAATTCTGTAGCTTTGTTGATTGAAGCACAAAACACTCAATATTATATGTTCAACAAGCTTCAGTTTTTTTGCACATAAGCTACATTATTGATCAATAAATAAAGAATAGATTTTATGGCGATGCAGGTGTCTCACATGGCAGAGAACCTAATAGGTTCAGAGATTATTCGGATAGCAGGAGAAATTAAGGCTAAGATACGCCAAGGAGAGAAGATTTTTAATTTGACAATCGGGGACTTCAACCCCTCATTGTTCCCTATTCCTACTGCGTATCGTGACGAAATTATTGCAGCATATAATGCGGGAATTACAAACTATCCTTCCGCTAATGGTATGCAGGAATTGAGAGAAGCAATATCAGGATTTATTGCTCGTCGTCAAGGTTTGGAGTATGATGCCAATGACATTTTGGTATCCAGTGGAGCGCGTCCGATTATATTTGCTACCTATATGGCAATTTTGGATCCAGGTGACAAAGTCATTTACCCCTTGCCTTCATGGAACAATAACCACTATACTCATATTACGAGTTCGAAGCATATCATCGTAGAAACCAATCCTGAAAGTAATTTCATGTTAACTGCGGACATGATTCGACCTCATATTCAAGAAGCGAATATGATTGCCTTGTGCTCTCCATTGAACCCTACAGGAACAGTATTCCCTAAGGATCAATTGGCGGGTATCTGCGAATTGGTATTGGAAGAGAACAAGCGTCGAGGTGATAGCCAGAAGCCATTATATGTACTATACGACCAGATTTATTGGAACTTGACGTATAATGGAACGGTACACCATGACCCTGTTTCGCTTTATCCTGAAATGCGAAAGTATACGGTTTTCGTAGACGGAATGTCAAAGGCGTTTGCAGCAACAGGTGTAAGAGTAGGATGGACAATGGGTCCTTCTTATGTCATTCAAAAGATGCGATCCATCTTGTCACATGCAGGTGCATGGTCTCCTAAAGCGGAGCAGATGGCCACGGCAGCTTATTTGAATAAAGCTGAAGAAGTAGACCAATTCTTAGAAGGCATGCGAGAAAAACTCTATGCACGCCTAGATGGGTTCTATAAAGGATTCCAATCTCTCAAAGCAAAAGGGCATAAAATTGACGCAATTGCACCTCAAGCCGCCATTTACCTAACCGTTAAATTGGACTTGGTAGGCATGGTAACAGAAGGGGGGACTGTCCTCCAAACCAGTGACCAAGTACGAAAGTATCTATTGGATGAAGCAAGCCTTGCGTTGGTACCTTTCTATGCCTTTGGAGCCGCTCGCAATTCCCCATGGTTCCGCCTATCTGTAGGAACAGCAAGGATAGAAGATATTCCTACTGTTATTAGCAATGTAGACCGTGCATTGTCCAAACTCAAAGTCGGGGAAGTATCCGCATAAACCATACGAATAGATTGATAGAAAATATAAAAGGGAACCTCATAATGAGGTTCCCTTTTTAGATTAATTGCGTTTGAGAGCAGTCTATTCGAATCGGCTTCTTAGGAGTGCGATAAACTCCTTCACCAATCTGTTATTCAAGTCAATATCCTCTCGATTAAGGATAAAGCGACTAATTAGATCTTCTACTTCTTCAGGGTCGGTTGCATTATTGGCTTTATCAACAATAATACGGAAACGTACATTGTTTCCTCCAAACACCTGTTGTACATACTGGTATTGCTTGTGAATGGGAATCTTGTCCAATTGAATCTTCTTCTGAAGACGATTATGAAGAGCAGCAGGCTTTTCTTTCTCCTCAAATTGCTCAATAACAGTCTTTTGCTTATCCTTATCAAGCTCTTTCTCTAACTTCTCGTGCACCTCCTCAACATCGTCCAATTTATCCTCAAATTTATCGATAAGGGTTTCTTTTGAGTCCTCAGCCTCCTCTTTCACTTCTTCCGTTTTCTCCTCGACTTCTTCTTTCACCTCTTCGACTTTGTTTTCAACCTCTTCCTTCACCTCCTCTACTTTCTCCTTCACTTCTTCTTTTACCTCCTCGACCTTATCTGTGACTTCTTCCTTAACTTCCTCTACTTTCTCCTTCACTTCAGTAACTTCTTCTTTCACTTCGTCTACAACTGCAGTCACCTTTTCTCCCGCTTCTTCTTTCTTCTCCTCTACCTTATCTTTAGCCTCTTCTACTTTATCTTTTACCTCATCGACGGTCTCTGTCACCTTCGTTTGAAGTTTCTCTGATAGATTTTCAGCCTTGTCAATCTTACTCTCGAGTGTCTCCTTCAAGGACTTCTTTTTATCTTCAGCCTCCTTCAATTTCAGTTCGAGTTTTTCTTTGAGCGATAGTGGCCGCTTCTCTTTTTCTTCTTTGATTTTGTTCTCCAGCTTATCCTTCAAAGAAGGCCCTTGGTCATCGACCAATTCGTCTACATCAATCAATAAAGAAGGTTCTTCCTTTTTAGGCTCCTCTTTCGGCTCTTCCTTTTCTACTTTTTTGGCTGTTTCTTTTATCAAAGAAGGGAGATCTGCCTTTTTCAGCATAGGAGGAATGCTTCGTTCTACCTTTGGAATGACGATATCATCATCATCATCATCAATATCGAATAGGTCATTCGCATCATTATCTAATGAATCAAAGAAGCTTAATTCGGCTTTACGCTTCTCTTCTGCTTCCTTTTGTTTACGCTCTTCCTCAGCCTTCAATCGAGCTTCCTCCTCTGCTTTTCGCTTAGCTTCTTCAGCTTCGAGGCGTTTGCGCTCCTCTTCAGCCTTTTGACGCTCAATTTCTTCGACCTCTTCCACCAATTCTTGCATACTATATCCTGTAAGAGCATGGAACAAAGCCTCTCTATAACCTTCCATTCCCTTTTCTCGCTTCTTATTGAAAATTGCTGCGACACGCTCCGCCTTTAAGAAGAAGACATCCTTATCAACCGTCTGATTACCTGTTTTTTGATAGTATCGTAGGATACTATTGATAATAAAATCATAATCAGCAAAGAAAGGTGCGTATTTTTCATATGTTTCTATTGGCAACTTATCCCCTCCGCTAAAGAAGAAGTGGTTAAATGTACCATAAGGATCAAGCAACAATTTTATATTGTTGTATACTGCCTTTTTCAAAAGGGGTTTGAACTCTGCTTTCGGGATATTGATGTGGCGTGAAAGCATATTCTTCAAACGCTTCAATTCGGCTTTTACTTCATCATGCCCAAAATTGAAGTAAGGATGCTTCAAACGGCTAATTTGCAGATCCCACACTTGAAATACGTGAAAAAGTAAGAATCGATTGATTTGTTTTTGCTCGGAGAACACCTTCAGCTCTTCTCCTCTAATGATTCCTTCTTTGAAATAATGGCCATCAAATAATTCCTGACTTATTTGTTCAGCCAGCTGGTTTATCTTTTCTTCTGGTAGCTGGATTGCCTTCATGTATCTTCCTTAAAGATTTTACGAACTAAAGTAATACGTTATAAAAAACGGGAGTTGGCTGTAAAAAACAACCCTTTTTATTTTATATAGAGCCTATCGTTACATAGAAAGTGGAACAACTATGTAAAAGTACGTTTTTTTCTTATTCTAGTACAATTATAAAATAAAGTTGAACTTTTGTAAGTATAATTTTCACGTCTAAAAGGTTCGAAGATGCTGAGACTACGTATATCGATTATAGCAAATAATGATACAGTATTTTGATTCTCATTACATTAACCTTTGGACTTTTCTACTTCTAATAAAAAGAACATACACTCTGGCAAACGCTAAAATGCAAGGCCTCGTTTGCTTGTGTTTGTAAAATAAGTAAAAAGCAACTACCTTTCTGACCGTTTCGTAATTTAGTGATATAACGAGATTTTCATGAAAAGGCATTGCGTTATTCACTTTTTCGTATAATTTTACATATAGCCACGATACACAGGGACAAATTAAGATGAGAATCTTTATTTTTATAACGTATTGTACGCAAATAGGGTATCGCCTTAGGATGTCTCCATCCTATGCCCTCATTGCCTGTGTTATTTCCATTGGTTTCTTATCCTGCCAAAAATCTGACTTACAAACAATGATGCCCGTCGAAATCAGCGGGTTATACAAAATCGATTTACCTACAAACCTCAAACCAGGTTATGATATTCATGATTTCGCGAGTTTGCAGTATTATGATGTAGACGAACAAATGTATGTTATCGGGATTGAGGACGCAAAAAAGAACTTTGGCAAGATTACGTTGAAGCGAATCGATGTAGAAGACTACTTTAAGTTCGTTGAGAAAGTTGTATTCCAACCTGCAGATTCCCTTGCTGATTTAGGACGACAAAATTTTGTGACAGATGATGTCCATGCAGAACTAGGTGACTTCTATGCACGTATGCCCCTAAGAGGAAAAACATACGAGTTATTCTATCGGGTAGCTGTCTATGAAAGCCGTAGCCATTTCTTCCAATTGATTGTATGGACTCCTTTTGATAAACGAGAAGAAGCAATGGGTTGGATAGATGCCATTACAGCTTCTTTCGAGCTGATAAAGCAGAGGGTATAAGCTCCCCTCATATACCAGCAAAAGGATAAAAAACGATTAATTGGGGTAGTTTAACGGCAAAATAAAAATTTACTAAACAATACAAACCCATCGTCTAATACTGGAACCTCAGTATTGAACAAATATCTTTTGGCATTGTTGATAAATAGCTTAGCATACGCTACAGACTTCCAATCGAAATGCGTATCTTTATCTAACGAAATCAGCATCGAATGTCCATGAATACAATTGTAGAAGTTATCCTCCCTATACCTGTTAAATCCAACTATCACTATAAGGTGCACCCAACCCAACGGGATGCAATAGAGGTAGGAATGCGGGTATTGGTAAACTTTGGACGGAACAAGATCTATACAGGCATTGTGAGAAGGTTTGTTCATGACCTAGATTCGGTGAATCCAATAAAGCTCAAATTCATTGAGGAAATACTAGATGAACAACCTGTCTTGTATGAACTCCAACTCCAAATGCTCGAATGGGTGGCATTCTACTATGCATGTACAGAAGGCGAAGTTCTTAAAGCGGCATTGCCTATTGGGCTGAAACCCGAAAGTTCTCTCAGGGTAGAAATGACTGGCGGCTTGGATTGGCAGAGCCTAGAATCAGATGATAAAGAATACATCTTGCTAGAAGCCCTAAGTATACAACCCGTACTAACATTTAAGGAGATTGCGCGAATCTGGAGCATACTAAACCCAACTCCTCGTCTCAAGGTTATGGCCTCTAGAGGGTGGATTCGTATGTACCAACAGGTTGAAGATCGCTATAAACCCAAGCTCAAAACCTACCTTCGACTAAGTGACTTCTATCAAGCAGATGCAGCATTGGAACAAGCCTTCGAATCACTTAGCAGAGCCCCCTCACAAGAGAACCTTCTTTTAGCAATTGTAGGAGCATGGCAACAAGATAAGACCCTACCCAAAACAGAAACCCTAAAAAAACTAAAGATTGGAAGTGGCGCAGTGAAAGCCCTTATTGAAAAAGGGTATATTGAGGAAGAGAAAGTTCAAATTGATCGCTTAGAGTTCTATGGGTATAAACAAAAACAGAAACACATTAGCTTAACCCCTCATCAACAGGAGGGGATGAACCAAATACTAAGTCTACTTAGAAAGCCTCCGATGAAACCTGTACTCCTTCACGGAATTACAGGAAGTGGGAAAACCCATATCTACATTGAGCTCATTCAGATGGCACTCAAGAAAAAACGGCAAGTGCTATACCTCCTCCCTGAAATTACCCTTACAAAGCAAATCATTGACCGAATGAAATCGGAATTTGGGGATAAAGTAGGGATTTATCATAGTCGCTTCAATGACCATGAAAGAGTGGAGATCTGGCATAAGGTTTTGAAACGAGAATATGAGCTTGTTATTGGGGTACGGTCTTCCATCTATCTACCCTTTGAGGATTTAGGGCTCATCATTGTGGATGAAGAACATGATCAGTCTTTTAAGCAAACAGAACCTGCCCCTCGTTACAATGCACGCGACTTGGCCGTATACTATAGTCATCTTGCAGGTTGTCCTATCATTTTGGGTTCGGCTACTCCCTCCTTTGAGTCTTTCCGTAATGCCCGATTGGGTAAGTATCATATCGTAACGCTGACAGAGCGAGCGAGTAATGCCAAATTGCCAAAGGTCGAATTAGTGGATATGCGCGCCCAATTGAAAAACCGTCAAGTGAAGGGAGTACTTTCTTCTGTGCTTCATCAAGCATTAGAAGAAACCATTATGAAAGGAGAGCAGGCCATATTATTCCAAAACCGAAGAGGCTATGCCCCCTATCTCGTTTGCCAAAACTGTGGTCATACCCCCAATTGTATCAATTGTGATATCAGCCTTACCTACCATAAAGGGCATCGCCACCTAAGATGTCACTACTGTGGTCATACGGACTTTAGCATAGATAAATGTCCTGAATGTGAGCATTTTTCTATGAGAAGAGCAGGGATCGGAACAGAAAAGGTAGAGGAAGAAATTCAAAAGTATTTCCCTAAGTTTCGGGTTGAACGGATGGACTTGGATACAACACGAACCAAATTGGGCTTCCAACAAATCATCACCCGTTTTGAAAACAAAGAGATTGATGTCCTCGTCGGGACAAAAATGGTATCCAAAGGGCTTGATTTCGAGAATGTAACCTTAGTGGGGGTTATCAATGCAGATAACTTATTGACATTCCCAGACTTTCGCTCTTATGAACAAGCCTATCAATTGCTCACCCAAGTAAGTGGGCGGGCAGGCCGTAGTGAAAAAGCAGGAAGGGTAATTGTACAAAGTTTTATGCCCGACAATATTGTCTTACGATCCATCCAAACTCCTTTTGAAGGCTTTTTCGGGCATGAGGTAGGTAACCGTAAGCAATTGGCCTATCCTCCCTTTACTCGCCTTATCCGTATGGAACTTCGCCACAAGGATCATAATACCCTCGAACAAGAAAGCCTGCGCCTTGGAGCCATTCTCCGTCCATATTTTGGATCCAACCTACTAGGGCCCGACTATGCCCTTATTGCACGGGTACGCAATAAATACCGCATGCAGTTCCTTATCAAAACCAGTAAATCGATTCCTGCCCATAAGCTTCGCCAAATCATTAAGACTTCCGTCAATGCCTATTATGAGCAGGCTCCGACAAAAACAGTTCGGATATTGGTGGATGTTGATCCGATGTAAGAGAGAGAAGGATATGAAAATTTTTCTATCTTTATAGACCATAAGCAATCTATCTATATGATTCGAATTCCATATGGCTTAAGTAATTTCCAAGCCCTTATTACGGGTGGATTCTATTATGTAGATAAGACGGAGTATATTGAACAAATCGAACGTTTTTCTCCCAACTATCTTTTCCTACTTCGCCCACGTCGATTTGGGAAGAGCTTGTTTATTTCGATGCTCCATCACTATTATGGAATCGAATACCAAGACCAATTCCATTCATTATTTGGTCACCTATCCATTGGCAAAAATCCTACCTCTGAAGCCAATCAATACTTTGTTCTGAGATTTCGATTTGCGGGAGTTGTCACAACCTCTTTGCCATCTATTCATCGAGACTTTTTTTTACAGATTTACAAAGGCGTTCAAGACTTCCTACAAGCCTACTCCCCTTCCTATTTCTCCAAGCAGGAATGTGAACTTGCATTACAAGGTCAAACCCCTCATGCCCTATTGGCCAATATATTCCATTTAGTCAAGGGACATCCCTCTAAAAAGAAACTATATGTCTTAATTGATGAATATGATTACTTTGCCAATAGCCTATTAGCAAAAGGCAAAAGCAATCTCTCAAATATTGTAGGAAGAGGTAGCTTCTTTCGAACTTTCTTTGAGGAACTCAAATCAGGAACTGAAGATACCGTAGGAAGAATTTTTGTTACAGGAGTTTCTCCCTTAACCTTAGACGGTTTAACAAGTGGATTCAATATTGCTTCAAATATCTCCTCAGAAGAGATATATCATGGGATATTGGGATTTTATGAAAAAGAAGTCAAAGCTATCTTACAAACGGTAGGTGTCCCCCCTCATGAATTACCCAACGTTCTAACCAATGTCCGTTTTTTGTATGATGGGTATCGATTTAGCCCATTTGGCGAAGAGCCTTTGTATAACCCCAATATGGTATTATACTTCGCGCAATCCTACCTAAAATACAAACGCCCGCCAAGGGTGTTACTCGATACCAATATTGCGAGCGACTATGGACGGATCAAGGAGTTACTGTTGTTGGGCAATCCTCAAACAGATTTTCTATCGATTATTGAGAAGATACTCAATACGGGTAGTATACGTGCAGAGATGACTCAAATCTTTAATTTCGAAAGGGGATTTACAAATTACGACTTCATTAGTCTCTTATATTATATGGGGTTACTAACCATACGCCAAAGCATTTTCTACCTTGATGAATTCGTAATTCCCAATTATGTCATCAAAAGCCTCTACTTTGATTTCTTTCAAGAACTATTAACGCAACGAGCGAGCCTACCCATCAACAGGAAGGAACAAGATGAAAGCCTCTACCAACTTGCCATGGAAGGAAATCCTATACCTATCATTCAACTAGTTGAAGCCCTTATGGTTGGATTATCTAACAGAGATTCGACTCGATTTGATGAGAAACATCTTAAAACGATTTTCTATACCCTATTAAATCCTGCCAAAATGTATAATGTACATAGTGAGTACGAAATCAATCGGCAGTATCTAGATTTATTTCTTGAAGAACGCCAAGGCAGTCCCGTAAAATATCAGTATGTCTTTGAATTAAAGTATCTAAAGAAAGTAGACCAAGCTACTTTGCCTAAAGTCAAAACGGCTGCTATAGCTCAGTTAACAAACTATCTATCTCACAAACAACTCAGTAGTCTCCACAACCTAAAAGCCTATATCATCATATTCGTAGGAACCCATGCAAAAGTAATTGAAGAATTACCTCAAGCATAAGGCATATAGGCTCCCCCTATCAGGAGATACACCCTTGACCCTATCTCCTCGAAAACTAGTTCACATACCTTTTTTTCTATATAGTCGTAGAAATTATTCTGATTTCGAATAAAAAATTATGTAATTTTACCATGTAAAAAAGGTATGATTACCCAAGTTATTATTTGACCATCAAGGATATGAACCGTTTACTATTAACCTGTTGGTTAGTTTTATTATGCGGCTCCATTTATGCCCAAAATGCCCCGCAGGCTGTCCAGACAGTATTCCAAAACACTTATCCCTATGCCACAGATATAGAATGGGAAGACGAAGGAAACGGAAAATGGGAGGTTGAATTTCGGCGAGGAGGGAAAGAATGGGAGGTTGAGTTCGCTCCCAATGGAGAGATCCTCGAAAAAGAGGTAGAGATATCACGTAAGGATTTGCCAAATGCTATATTCAAACGAATTAAGAGAGAATACAAAGGGTATAAAATAGACGAAATAAAATATGTGGAAGCAGCCAACGAAAACGGCGTATATGAGGTTGAATTAGAAAAGGAGAAGAAAGAGATTGAGTTAGTATTAGATAAGGACGGAAACATTTTAACAAAGGAAGTCGAAGGAGAAGATGAGGATTAATATATTCTTGCTTTTGATTTTGGTGATATGTATTGCGACAGGATGTGAAGAAGGCCTCTTCGGAGAAGGGCATTCCTCCTCTCGTAAACCCATCCCCTCTTCTATTCCAAAGAATCAAAAGAACTTTGTGCTTGTTCGCTCCTCCTATCCAAAGCACAAAAGAGCATTCATAAAAGCATCTCGTGAAGGAACAAAGGTAAGTAAACAGGTTTTATATGGTTTAGTACCTGTCTCTCTCTCTGAATACGTACTACTAAATGACCTTGAAGATCGGGAGGATGCAGAAGGTCAGAATTATTTCGAAAAATATACCCATCAATTATTGCAAGATGCGAATCAGGGAAACGATTCGAGCCTTGTGTATTATCTCTATCTTTCCGAATTCGTAGATAGCTATCTAGCAGATGGGTACTACGCATCAACGGATTCCATGCTGCGGCATGATCCCGAACGTTTTGGAGATATACTGTATAATCAACTAGATATCTCTCGAACCAGTCGGTTGTTCATTGCCTATAGAGACAGCTTGTATTATGAGGATGGGCCTAATTACCAAGAGGTTTGGCGACGGTATGGCCGCCCTCTCGGATACATGCATGTAGAAGATGCGTTAATTCGTAATGGATATATTGACTTATTGGATTCGGTGGTGAACCAACTGTTTCGCTCGCCCAATAAAAGCCTCCCTTACCGCTTGCTAGGCGATATCATACCCGTCTCTAAAGACGAATACCTGTTATTTCATTCCCTCAAATTCAATGGAGACAACCGAACCAGTCGGCAGGTATTCTACACCCTCAATCATCAGATTAGCCAAGCCATTACCCGAGGTAGTACCCCCATCTTGCGGCGTTACGTAAATATGGCAAAATACATAGATGATGGGTTTATTTGGGAATATCTATACAATATGGAACATATACTGGATACCAATGCAGAAGCCTTTTGCGAATGGACAAAAGGCGGAAAATACCGTAATGTTCCTATCTTAGTTAAGCTTCGGAAGCGATATTGTAAAGAAGGCCTTTGAGAATTGCTATCTTTTCCCGTTAATTGAGGAGAAATAGCAGGAAAAGAGACGAAACTATGTATATCGCAATCACCATTTTCATTATTCTAGGGGCAATATCTCTATTTGGCATTATGCTATATATGGGGCTCCAAGCCTATAAAGAACAAATGATTGAGCGGGTACGGGTTCGATATGCGGCAATTCATGGCTGGACATTCAAACAAGATAATCCCAATGACTTTTCCATGTCAGGCAACTGGAAGGAATACGCTGTAAACATTCAATCCGTTCCTATAGGAGAAGGCGAATCGACTCAATATTTCGGGCGGATTTCTATTGCTATCACCAACCCCCAACAAAAAATATTGGCGATATTTCACAAAAAGGCCACAGATTGGGGCGGACATATTCCTACTGATACCCCCCAAGACCCTTTTATACCCGTCAAGAATCTCTTGCACGAAGACCTCACAGTATGGACAAGCGATATGATATTTGCCTGTTCACTGCTCACAGATTCCTTGAAAGAACGTATGAGTCGCAACCTAAACCTCTGGTATCCTTGTGCGTGTGTATTTTCAGGTGAGCAGATTCAATTATACCTACCTCGTCCATTGAATTCAGATGAAGATCCTCAGGTATACGATAGTGCCTTAAAGTTATTAGACGAAGTATTAACGGTCTATAACGAATATCAATAACCCCTATTTTCTTAGGGAAACATCTCCTCTAGGTATTGTAGATTTCGATCCCATTCTTGTTTGAGCGATAATTCTTGGCCTTCTTCACAGAAGTCCTCAATATAAATATCGACATATCCTTCGGTGTCGGGCTTACTGAGGCTAATACGCACATACTCATGCGCCTTATTATCGCGTCCTAGCCATTTCCATTGGATAATCTTTTTGCGTTCGTCCCTCACAAGCAAGATCGCCTTTTCCGAAAAATCCCCCCAAAAGAAGGTATATTCTTGCGTTTCCTCATCAAATCTAACCTCATCCGCAATCCAATTCTCCAAAAGCACAGGCCTGTATAAAGCCTTAAACAGCTCACGTGGCTTACAACGCAGGGTATACTTGAATTGGTGTATTGTAGTATTCATCAACGGATTTAGGACAATTTCTGTAATCATATAAGATAAGATGAATTTAAACGATTTTCAAGAAAATTTTTGTTTGGATGATGTTCATATAGAAGTATTGCTTTTCCTGTAATGTAAACGTATCCGATGGAAAATATAAGTCAAAATTTGGGAGTTTCTTAGCTGATATATGCGTAACGACACGGAAAAACAGATACATTGTACGAATAAGAAGGGTAGCAACAGTTCGCATAGGTTGTGATGGTGGGAGATGGAAATCTGTAAACAACCAAATCCCTTTTTGTTTCAGTACACTTATTAAACGTTGAGAAATGCCAGGAAGTTGAGCTGAAGTAAATAAATCTAGAAAGAAAGGGGTAATAACCACATCAAAGGTATCTGTATCTGTCAGTAAATCAAGGCTTCCCGTTCGAAATTCAATATTCTGCATATGTGTAGGGTATTGCTCCCGAACTAGTTTCTTGGCTCGCCGAATCATCTCAGAAGATATATCAATGTATACAAAGGTCGTTTCTTGTTTACGTTTCCAAATCTCATCAATAATCCAGCCTGTCCCTCCTCCTACAACCAAAATATGGGCATTCGGAGGGATATAGAATAGGAAATGCACCTGCGCACGTCGGATCGCATCTCCAAAGACCATACGTGCCAAGGAGTCGTAGCAAAAGGCAATTCGGTTAAACGACATATTGGTTCATTTGTGAAGGAAGTTACAGAGATTGAAGAAAACTTAGTTTTTAATTCACACGATTGATATATTCCCCCTATCATTTAGGTCTCATAATAGGAGTACTCACCTAAAAAAGTAAACTCAACTATGTTTCGAAAAATTTGCACATGCGTTCTAGCCTTTAGCTTTTGCCTTTTCTGCCATGCTCAAAAGAAAATCAAGAAAAAGGATATGGAGAAAACCCTCCAGAAGCTCTTTATTATGGCGAAAGATGGGGAAACGATCAAGATTCCCAAAGGGAAATACCGCTTCATGGGGAGCCTCTCTATGGATGGCAAAAAGAATGTCACCATAAAAGGGGCAGGGATGGGAAAAACGACCCTCTCTTTCAAAGGCCAAACGGAGGGAGCCGAAGGCCTGAAGATAACCAATTGCTCTAATATCACCATTGAAGGAATGGCAATCCAAGATGCCAAAGGAGACTGTATAAAAGCACAGGATGTAGAGGGGATTACCTTCCGTAACCTTGTAGTCGAATGGACAGGGAAGGAAAGTAGTGACAATGGCGCATATGGCATTTATCCTGTGCAATGTGAAAATGTCTTGATAGAAAAGTGTGTAGCCGTCGCTTCAGCAGATGCAGGTATATATGTTGGGCAATCCAAGAATATCATCGTTCGGCAATGCATTGCATATAAGAATGTGGCAGGGATTGAAATTGAGAATTCGATCAATGCCGATGTGTACGACAACCAAGCCTATGACAATACGGGCGGATTATTGGTGTTTGACCTACCTGGCCTAGAGCAAAAGCATGGCGGAAACGTTCGGTTGTATCGAAACAAGGTTTGGAACAACAACCACGAGAACTTTGGCCCAGAAGGAACCATGGTAGGGAAGCTTCCTGCGGGTACAGGCATCATCGTAATGGCAGCTAAGAATGTAGAGGTATTCGAGAATGAGGTATATGACAACCATACCTTGAACCTAGCCATCAATAGTTTTCTTACAATGGAAAAGGAGTTGAAGGATAAGGAGTATCATCCGTTCCCCTATGCCGTCTATGTGCATGACAATAAATTCTCTCGTAAAGCAGTAGAGCCAATTCAAGACCATGAAATTGGGCAATTGCTCTTTAAATTATTTGGCTCCAATGTGCCTGACATTATTTATGACGGGGTAGTAAGCCCAGATATGCTAGGCGAAAACCAACAATTGAAGCCTGAGTACGAAATTTGTATAAAGAATAATGGGGACTCCAAAACGGCTTTCTTAGACTTAGGAAATGAGATGAAGAATATGAGTACAGAAGCCACTATGTTTGATTGCGAAAGAGAACCCATTAAAGCAGTAAGTATCCCAGAATAAGCACAATGCAAAAACCTTATTTCTTTCTCCTATCCCTCTCTCTCATCGGATTGCTCGCCATTGCAGCAGTCCCAAAAGACCTTTTCATTCCTCATCCAACGGTTAAGGTCGTGGATGTGAAAATGAAATTGTCGGAATATGGATTCTTCAAGGGTAAATTGGCCAATCTAGAACCTGCTGAGGGGGTTGTTCCCTATACCCTCAATACGCCTTTGTTTTCAGACTATGCCAAGAAGCTTCGCTTTGTCAAGATTCCTAAAGGGAAAATGGTCAAGTACAATGATAAACAAGTATTTGAATTTCCTGTGGGCAGCATCCTCATCAAGAACTTCTACTATGACAATGACGAACGCAAGCCCGAAAAGGGTCGCCGAATCATGGAAACGCGTTTGCTCATTCATGATGAAGATGGCTGGACATTCTTGCCCTATATTTGGGATGAAAAACAAAAGGATGCCTACCTAGAGGTAGCAGGAGGACGAGAAGAGGTGACATGGATTAAGAAGGACGGCACTAAGCAGAAGCTGCTCTACAGCGTACCCAATATCAATCAGTGCAAAAGCTGCCATATCAAGGGTGATAATACCACGCCTATTGGCCCCTCAGCTCGCCAGCTAAATGGAACTCTATCCTATGCCGATGGCGAGGCCAATCAATTGGCGAAATGGGCTGAACTTGAAATGTTGGCAGGGCTCCCTGGAGATCTAGTCATTGTGCCAAAGGGCATCGTTTGGGACGATCCCAATTCGGGTAGCCTCGAAGAGCGCGCCCGCATGTGGCTCGACATCAATTGTGCACATTGCCACAATGAGGAAGGCCCCGCCAATACTTCAGGCCTCAATCTGCATGTACACGAAACCGACCCGAATAAACTGGGTGTTATGAAGGTTCCTATTGCCGCAGGCCGCGGAACAAGCGACCGACTCTATGGGATTGTCCCAGGCAAACCCGATGAGTCTATCCTCCTCTACCGAATGGAATCGACTGATCCAGGGGTTATGATGCCCGAGGTGTCCAGAAAGCTCACCCATATAGAAGGCGTCCAACTCATCCGTGAGTGGATTGAGAATATGGAACAGGAGTAAATTGCTTCTGTTCCCAGAGTAGACCCACTATCTTATTTATTAAGGTAGTGGGTTTATTGGTTTTGAGGGGGTGTTCCTTCCTCACCTTCAGTCGTAAAATGGGCAAAAATTTAGAACAAATCGCCACTTTTCTACTAGCAATTCTGCATTCGCTTTGCGTTCTTTTGGTTTTTCATTATAGCCCCCTACCTAATGCGAATGAATATGAAGTATCTATATGCTGGTTTACTACTGATTTGTTGTTTGTTTGCCCAAGCCCAAACCATCCAACAAAATGGGATTGTTCGTGAGTTAAATTCTGGAAATAAAGGGCTTAGTAATGTTAAGATTGTCTTTTATGATGCCGTTCCTACTATATCGGGTACAAACGGACAATTCACCCTAACTTTTGAGCGAAAAAAGAAAGGAGATCCCATCATATACGATGAAATAGCAAAAAAGCAGTATGAACTCGTCAATGAAAAAGAACTTCTCTCCCTAAAACTTAGCCATACTGATACTTTGGCAACAGACATCATTATGGCCAAAGCAGGAACCGTTGATTCCTTAAAGTTGCTATATTACGGCATCTCAGAAAGAGAGCTTACAAAAAACTATCGCAACGAACTCAAAAAACTCGCCCAACAAGTTCAAGCTAATAGCCTCTCGGTAAAGGAGTATAATGAACAACTCAAAGCTCAGAAAGCATATTATGAAGCTCAATTAGAAAGGTTTAACGAAATTGCAGAGAAGTTTGCCAGAACAAACTTTGATGATATTGATTCGCTATACCAAGAGGCTTTACGTCTATTCCAAAAAGGTAAGGTAGAGAGAGCTATAGAGATGCTTGAAAGAGAAGGAATTTTAGGGCGATTGGAAGCACGTTTCAAGGAACAGGATAGAATCTCGGATCAAGAAGCGGCATTGTCAAATTGGGAACAGGAGAATACTAGAAAAGTACAGGATTTAATAGAGCTTCTATTGTTTAATGGGGAATTATATGAACTTACTTTTCAACGAGATAAGGCGGAGGCTGTATATGATAAGTTGGTGTTATTGGATAGTAATGATTTGAAGATTCTGCGAACAGCATCCGATTTTTATCGAACGGAACGAAAATACAACAAGGCTTTGCATTGGCTGGAAAAGATTATTGAAGAACCTAAGTTAAAAGACTGGTATAAAGGGGATGCCTATTTCTATATAGGGAGCTTATATGCACAGACAAAAGATGTCCATTATGCCTTGGACAATTACGAAAAATCACGTTACATCTATGATACTCTGGCCAATCGTTATCCCGAAAATTTAAACTTTGATAATAACTTCTCCCTTTCTCTCTCTAGATTGGGAGAAATACATATAGCATTAGGGAATCTGGAAAAAGCACTTACTCTTTTTGAAAATTTCTCTGAAATAATACAAAGGGTTTACCATAAAGATACTCTACCCGACGATTTATGTATATGTGAAAAAGGCAAAAAAAAATAGAGAAAAAGCAGAACTTTGGGTTACCACACACCAAAATCAGCTTTTTCTCATGGACTTAAATCCGAGTGTAAAT
>Ga0163111_10000439_pt1 | contig 24921 bp, 16 predicted proteins | sample CRUFie1St18metaG_FD_109645 | JGI IMG/M metagenome (GOLD analysis project Ga0163111, IMG submission 109645) | Marine microbial communities from the Costa Rica Dome - CRUD Field 142mm St18 metaG | ecosystem: Environmental > Aquatic > Marine > Oceanic > Photic zone | place: Costa Rica: the Eastern... | reverse complement strand
CATCCCACGGTCGCTACTCGTCGCTCGAATTTGGGTACTGTGCTTAGCAATTTAGGAGATTATCAAGGGGCGAAAGAGCAATTGGAAGCGGCTCTGGAAAGTGATCTCAGAAATTTTGGGGAGAACCATCCCACGGTCGCTACTCGTCGCTCGAATTTGGGTACTGTGCTTAGCAATTTAGGAGATTATCAAGGGGCGAAAGAGCAATTGGAAGCGGCTCTGGAAAGTGCGATCAGAAATTTTGGGGAGAACCATCCCACGGTCGCTACTCGTCGCTCGAATTTGGGTACTGTGCTTCGCTCTTTAGGGGATTATCAAGGGGCGAAAGAGCAATTGGAAGCGGCTCTGGAAAGTGTGATCCTCCATTTGGGGGCGAACCATCCAAATGTCGCTACGATTCGCTCGAATTTGGGTACTGTGCTTGGCTCGTTAGGGGATTATCAAGGGGCGAAAGAGCAATTGGAAGCAGCTCTAGAAAATACAATCATTAATCTGGGGGCTCAGCATCCTGATACCGCTAATCGGTATAATAATCTTGGAATGCTTTATTTTGAGATGGAAGACTCGAAATCTGCTTTGTCTTATTTGGAAGAATCTTATAAAATATTTTCCCTTCATTTAGGCGAAAATCATCCAAGTACTAAACAGCTAGTACAGAACATTATGATGGTTAAGTATAAGCTAGCGCCCTCTAGAACCAGATTTATTATCTGGCTTATGTATAAGGCTTTAAAAAAAATCATCAAACGTATTATAGGCTGGAATTAGCTCCCTAGATTGGGGATATAGCCTAGGCATGAGACTGGGGCATATACCTGAAGGGGGATATAGGTAAGCTATGTGTTTTATGCGTATCTCCAAAAGGGATAAACCCCTAATCAGGCTGCTAGTACGTATTACAGCTCTGGCTAAAGGCTCAGTCAAGCTGCCGAAGCCTATGCCAGCGCGTGGTAGTGGCTTCGGCGGTTTGGTTTGCCCATATACCACGGCTGGTATACGTACCAACCATTTGGCTGAAGCCAATACCACGGCTGGTATACGTACCAGCCATTTGGCTGAAGCCAATACCACGGCTGGTATACGTATCAGCAACATTGCTGAAGCCACTACCACGGCTGGTATACGTACCAGCCATTTGGCTGAAGCCACTACCACGGCTGGTATACGCTTCGGCAATGTGGCTGGGTCTTAGTCCAGCCGTGGTATATGTACCAGCAGCTTGTTTTGTGTGAAAAAATTGAGGTTTCGACTCAACTTTAGTCCGTCCGAAGGCTTTGAGGGATTTGGGAGACTCAACTTTAGGCCGTATGATGAGACGGAAGCGGGCGGAGCACTCAACCCTATTACGGTCATGGACTCGACCTAATCATGCGCAATTCAACTTTAAGCAGGCCAAGAACTAAGGTACGATACAAGCATTCAACCCTTATCCGTCCAGATCGTCCGCTTCTTTTGTGAAAAGAAACGGATGATTTCCTTTCATCTTTATCATACAGAGGTACAGACATCCTTGTAAGTCCTACCTCCTTAAACGATGAGGGTACTCGATATTGCCCTCATGCGATTCGTAAGGTTTTTGCGGCTTTTTTGCTTTTCTATTCGCATTTTTTGTGCGCAACCGTGTAAGGTTTTATATACTTATGTGATTTTTTATATGTAAAATAAATTTTCTCTTTTTTCGTCAACTATTATGATGGTAGTAAATCTAGCAGAAATCTATTATAAATGAAGTTTATTTTAATAGAAAAATATTGATTTAATAGGGTAGGATTGATCGATAATGATGGTTTCTTATGGCAATGAATCAAGCTTTCTTGCTTTTAATGTGTGATATTAACTCTTGGTATTCAGTATTTTAAATGTAAGGATCTCTCGTGAAATGAAATTGTAAAGAGATGTGAAACTGTGAACTTGTTATCAAATTGATATGAGGGAGTCTACTTTTATTTGGTTGGAATATTCACTATGGTTAATCTAGTCTTGTTAGATTTGGTGCCCATAATACAGTTTTCTGTATAAAAGAAAGTATTTTTTTCATGTAATATAGCCAACGTATTCTGTCCAAAGTCTGTTTATTTGTTTGAATTCAGTTATATAAAAAAGCTGAACTAAACGGTAGACACCCAGATATAAGATACTGATGATGAGAGATATACAATACATTCGTCGCTTCTTAGCCCTAGTTACTTTGGTTTTCGTGCTAATGGACAGTTCTTACACGCAAGCGTATGGCCCTGTTAGAGTTGAGCCCTTTGTGCGTATAGTTGAAGATACGCCTGATGAAATCAAGCTTTGGTTTAATGTTAAGGTGGTTGTGAATGAAGGCTGGAGTGTTTATTCATCTTATACGGAAAAAGGAGGGCCTTTGCCTGCTTCTCTGAAGTTTATCTCAGATAACCCAGATATTTTTGTTTTAGAGGGCGATTTAAAGGAGGAAGGACATGCGAAGACGGATATGGATCCTGTATTTGAGGTTTCTGTGACGAAGTTTCAAGATGAGGTGATTTTCCGACAAAAGCTTGCGATTAAAAAGCGTGTAATTGCAGATCAGTTGGTCGCGAAGTTCTCCTATATGGCTTGTAACGACCAAACTTGTACGCCTCCAGTAGATATTGATATTCCGATGCGCCCTTTGTTGGTGTCGCCAGTGGAGTTTACGCCAGAGATCAGCGTGATTCAGGAAACAGGGGATGAGATATTCTTGTCATTGGCTTTGGATGGAGTCGTATCGGATGGATGGCGGGTGTGTGAGAAGGATATGAAGGAGTTGGGAGCCTTTGCGCCTGCGCTAGATCTGCCCATAAACTCTGGCATGTGTATCTCAGAGGTGGAGGAGAATGGATTGGCGGCAGCAAATAAGCGGGTAGGGGCAGCAAGACCTGATTTTAGTACCAGCAAGGTGCATTTCGAAAGAAAGTTGCGGGTCAGTAAGTCTTGTCTGGAGGAGGGATTATTGGTTCGGGTGAGGTGGACGGCTTGTAATGACGGGGGATGTTTGCCTGCGAATATAGAAGAAGTGGATTTAACGGGGGTGTTAAATCGATAGTATATCATCTGTTAGCGTAATTTCTGCTAGAATGGTTTCGGCCTGACATGGGAGCTTACCGCTCTATGGCAGGCCGAAGTCTTATACAAAGGGTTCGTTACCAGAGTCGAATGAGATCCCCTATTTCAATCCGAATGCCATCTGGGAAGGTACGAGAGAAGCCTCGGTATTCGCCTGATAGCTTTTCTTTGAGGGATTTAGGCCCAGAGGAGAAGTAGGGTTCTTCAATGCCTGTACATCCGCCATGAGACGAAATGACATTGCAACCTGTAAGCCGCGCCAATCGGTACACAAAATTCCCTGTAGAAGCTACCCTACATCCTGTAAGCACAATTTCACAAGGTTGGCAGAATTCAATTTCGCCTGTGGCCATGGCCTTTTGGAGGTGGGATAGGTCGCGGGCTTTCTTGGAGACGCGGAAGTCTTTGCCCTTTCGGCCAGGAGGAATATCCCCCAAGAAACCATTGGTCCAAAGTCGGCCATATACGCCTCCATTGACGAGGAAGCCCCGTGTTTGTGGCCAACCCCATCCATGACTAATCACGGTCAGGCTTTCGATACAGCCACAATCAGATTGATCCTCCCATATTTTGAGGAGTTCTTGCCCATTGGAGAAGGGATGCCCATTGCCCTTTGAAGCAAGATTTGCCCAACGAGGCAATACCACTTCTTCCAATGATCCACATCCTACCACCTTCATTTCATAAGGCTCTTGAGGCATATCTTCATAGAAGAGAGGCGTCTTTATGGGGTAGGCACTTACGCCTAGTCCATACCCAATATGGGCGCGGTTGATGGCGCGTCCCCAGTCTGTTCGGTAATAGCGTCCATGGATAAGGTACATATCGGATTCTGCATCCCATCGATTGCCTGCGAATCGATAAGGGTTGGAAAGCCCTTTGCCTTCATCCTGCAAACGATAATCAGCCGTTAGTTCTGTTGCTTCTCCATTAAGGTCGTATAGGTATCGTCCTTCAACTTCCCCTTCCTCATTGGTCAAGGCAATGACAGACCCTTGGGAATTGTGGTGGTAGAAATAGTTCTTCCCGCCCTTTTGCATATTGATGACCTGCGGCTTGTCGCCTAGGTATACATAGGTCGCGAGGGTTTTATCGTAGTAGTCTTGTTCCTCAATGACCTTATCGCCCATATAGAAGTATTGGATTCGGCGATTGCCAATGATCTTTTCAATCCGACGACCAAAAGGATCATACTTATAATAGATAGAGGCATTGATATAATTGCCCAAACTCGGATTGGTCATCTCAGTCAGACGATTCTCAATATCGTATGTATAATGCCATTGCCCATCCGAATTGAGGTTGCCATAGCTATCATATTCGAAGAAGGTAGTCTTGTTTTGGTTGACTTGCGAATAGGCATTGAGGGGAGTAGTGGAATATACCTTTTGGGTGGCTCCTTCATAGACGGTGTCTCGATTGCCCGCAGGATCATAGGAAATACGAATTTCGCGGTTGGCATATTCGATGATGCCTTTGTCTATCGCTCCTTCTCGGTAATCAATGATTTGACCTGCTCTGTTGTATACATATTGTCGGGCATCCTCTTCGTTGGGCGAAGGAGCCTCAAACAAAAGCCTGTTCTTTTTGTCGTATCCATAGGAGAAGGAAGCGATTTCTGGATGGTGATTGAGCTGAAGAATGTTGCCGTTTTTGTCGTATTGGTAGGTAGAATTGGTTTGGTTCTGGTAAGAAGCCTGCGAAACCCTGCCATCCTTTCCATAGACGAATTGTGCCAATACTTCTTCGCCTTCTTCTATCTTGAGGGGCTTATTCAGAGAATCACTATAGATATGGAGGGTTCTGCCACTGGGATAAACAACGGTTTTGCGCCCTAGCGAATCATTGTATTGATAGGCTGTGGTATGGCCATTGATTTCTTCGGATAGGATGCGGCGTTTGTCATCATAGGTATACTTGATGGTCACATCCCTGTTGTAGGCTTGGACAATGAGACCCGTTGTGTCGAAGATAAAGATATCATCATTTGCCCCAGGATAGTCGCGTTTGACCAATTGATTGTAGGAATCAAATACATAGTGAATCGTTTGTCCTTTAGGGGTAACGCGTCTTCTCAATGCCCCTTGCGGAGTATACTCAAATTTTTGTCGGCTTCCATCTGCGAATCGCTCTTCTACGAGTTGATTGTCTTTATCGTATCGGTAGGTAGTGAGGTTTCCATTGGCATCCTTAAAGGATCGGAGGGTATTGAGGGTATCAAAGGTAAAGATATTGTTGTAGCCAAGCTTGTTCCTTACGGTATCCCGACGGGTGAGGGAGTCGGGTAAGATGATTTGGGCTTGAACGGCAATGGCAAATAGAACCATTGTACAACATAAAAAGTGGGCTTTCATAAGCGTTTGCATTTGGTTGGCGGTATGCTTGGAATATAAGTACTTTTTGAAGGATTGAGCAAATAGTATACAAGCTTGAGGGAAGAAGGTAGGTTTTTGGGATTTATTTGGGAATAATGATAGGATTATTTTTGGTACAGAAATAATGTTTACTTTTGTATTCATCTTTATCGCGAAGTCGGATTAAATGATAGTGTATGAGTATTTGGATGTTAAAAGCAGTTGTACAGAAGGGAATCTCTTTCTTGCCTGCGAGCCAGAGTATCAATTATTTGTTTCAGAAGTATGTGACCAAGGGGCTCGAACTGACTGATGCCTTATTCGAAGATCGTTTGGGGCATTGCGCAGATCATATCTATGCTTATAAGCGTTATGGTTTACGCCATGATGAGTTCACAACCCTCGAATTGGGAACAGGCTGGTATCCCATTGTGCCTATTGGGATGTACCTATGTGGGGCTACACAAATACTCTCGATTGACATCAGTTCCTTATTGAATGAGGAGCAAATTAAGCTGACGGTTGAGCGATTTATCAACTATGCAAATGAGGCAAAACTCGGACGCTTTTTGCCCTATCTCCAAGAAGAACGCTTGAAGGAACTAGAGCGATTCTATGAGCGGATTGACAGCTTCTCAGGCGTTGAGATGTTGGAGCATTTGGGAATTCGAACGATGGTTGGGGATGCACGTGATCTTGCTTTGGCCGATTCTTCTGTGGATTTGATTCATTCAAACAATACCTTTGAGCATGTTTATCCGAATATCTTATCAGATATCCTAAAGGAATTCAAACGTGTATTACGTGCAGATGGAGTGATGAGTCACTTTATTGATATGTCGGATCATTTTGCCCACTTAGATGAGAAGATATCCATTTACAACTTCCTTCGTTTCTCAGAGGCTGCTTGGGCATGGATTGACAATGGCGTCCAGCCACAGAATCGTTACCGACTTCCCGAATACCGACAATTGTACTACGATCTCGGGATTAGCATTGTAGAAGAGGATAGCCGTGAGGGAGATATGGAAGCTTTGCGGAAGATTCCATTAGATGGGCGTTTTGAATCCATGAAGATGGAGGAAGTGGCTGTTAGCCATACCCTTTTAATCTCCACAGAGAATGATCGTCCGCAACCTTTCCGAATGATTCGATAGTATGCGTCGACTTTGGGATTGGTTGCGAGAGGAGTGGCCGCTCGGCATAGGGATAGTTGTACTATTGGGTTGTGTAGGAGCAGAGCTGATGTTGGGTCTGGCCGCTACAGAAGGAGTCTTCGTCTATCCGCGAGATGATACCTATATCCATATGGCAATCTCGGCAGAGCTTGCAGAACACGGGCTTTGGAGCCTAGATGGGAAGGGCTTCGAGTCTTGTTCATCCTCTCCTTTGTATACAATCTTGTTGGCATTGGGCTTCCTCATATTTGGGAAATCCGTCTTTGTCCCTCTATTCTGGAATGTCTTGGCAGGTATCGGCTTGTTAGGGGCATTTAATCGTGTCTGGAGCAGGTATGCCCTCGGCCCAAAGAGCCGACTATTGGGAGTCGTTGGGTTGATTTTCTTGGCTCCTCTCCCTGCCTTAATGTTGAGTGGGCTTGAACATACGTTGCAGATTTGGATAGACTTTGCCTTTGTGATTACGGCTATGCAGCTTTGGGAAGGGAAGCATAGTAGGGGGATGGTCGTTAAGCTGTTGGTGTTGGGTATGTTGGTGACGGGGATTCGGTATGAGGGGATGTTCCTCGTCGCAGTAGGAGGAGGCTTATTCTTGCTAAGGGGCAATTGGAAGATGGGCCTTGGGATTTGGGTAGCAGGGGCATGCTCAGTTGTAGGATTCGGATTGTTTGCGCACCTAAATGGCGCTCATTTCTTCCCCAATTCTTTATTGGTCAAAGGCAATGTCCCGCCTATAACTTCTATCTCAGGCATGGCCTATTGGTTGTTCTTTGGGATTAGTAAGTTTTATCGTTACCCACATGTATGGGCTTTATTGCTTTGGATGCTTGTACTCCTCTGGTGGCAACGTCGTAAGCAATATGCGTGGACTTTGGGAGTGTTATACCTTTCTTGTGTAACCATTGGCACCTTATTAATCCATGTTTTCTTTGCTGAAATTGGGAACTATTATCGTTATGAGGCCTATGTAGTAGTATTGGCTTGGGCAAGCTTATCGGGGGTATTGCCTGTTGTTTGGCGCAGCATTCGAGAGATGAGAGCAGGAGGATGGGATTCAATATTGATTGGCGGACTTGTAGTAGGTGTTTTTGCTTTGCCCTTTATGCTTCGTACGGGGCATTCATTTGCTAACTATCCCCAAGCCGTCAAGAATATCTATGAGCAACAATATCAGATGGCTCAATTCCTCCAACAGTATTACCCAAATGCAGTGGTAGTGGCGAATGATGTGGGAGCCATTAATTATTATACGAATATTGATGTGGTGGATCTCGTGGGGATTGGTAGCCAAGAGGTATTGGATGAGGTTTTGCGGAATGGGGGAGCGTTAGAAACGGATTTTATCGCCCAATTAGCCGACGAATCTCAAGCGGTTTGTGCGTTGGTATATGATAGTTGGTTCCCCAATCAATTGCCTGATAGTTGGGCGAAGGTAGGGGAGTGGGAGATCCAAGGGAATGTTACCTGTGGGGATGCGATTGTGAGTTTTTATGGGATTGATGAAACCGAACGGACGACGTTTCGTAAGCATTGGAACGACTTCTCGCAAACATTACCCAATGATGTGGAGGTAAGGGAAGAAAGTGGAGACAAAAAAAATGGGCTTCACCTGCTACGTGAAGCCCTCTAAAGCCTTAACCCATATTACTATTAAAACCGTATCTTCAAGTTTAGTTGATGTTCAGCTTTTTGACCATTCGTTGGCTTCCATTCGTAAGTTCGATGAAGTAGAAACCTTTACTGAGGTTCTGAATGGAGAGTTGGTGTGTATTGAAGCCTTGATTCGCTTCCACCATTTGCTGCTGAACAACTTTGCCATGAATGTCTGTGAAGCGTAATTCGAATTGCCCTGTCGTTTCTGACAAGAAAGCGAGGTTTACAAAGTCGCCTTCTGCTGGATTTGGATATACAGTGAATTGCTGTATACTTGGGGTCCCTTCACTTGCATTGCTTTGGCCATTATTCATCACTGCATTAGATGAGTAGCTTGCGCTTACAGGGATGCTATTCCCCTCATTGTCAAATGCAACAACATTGAATATCTTATTAATCTGTAGGATTTGGTTAGCCGATATATTGCCTCCTCCTTGTACTTCATCAAGGGTGATGATGATATCGGAGTCAAATAGCTTTCCTCTTCCTGTTTTATTGCCCCCGTCTATAGAAGTAACGACTACATCTAGGATGCTTTCTTCTGCATAGAATTCCTTTTCACAAGCGGCTGGACTCAGCCATGAGTTAGAACAATCAACATCTACTTCAATGGGATCTTCAAACTCAAAATCAATGCTCATTCCTACGCTATATACATTCTCAGCGTCTCCGCCTTCTGGTCCATATAGTTCAATTGTGTAGCTAATGATGATTTGTTCGGCGAGAATTTGGATGCTATCGTTCTGGATAAACTCAAGTTGTAGTCCTCCTCCTCCTGTATTGGAAGGCAAATTCATTCTTGAGTTTATATTTTGCTTTACAACTGCGCCATCTGTCTGCATATCTACATTTCCATCTCCATCACAATCAGCATGCTTATAGTCTACTGTTTGCCCTAGAGCATTGGTTTCTGTAAATGTACTCCCCCAATCAGGAGAAGGTTGCGAAGTATATGCATGGGAGGCATTGGGTCTTGTTGTACCAGCTTCCCCATTTGCGAATCCTACCCACAGGAAGTCAAGTAAGTTTACTTGTCCGTCAGTATTTACATCGCCAGGCCATACGCAGCCACCTGTGAGGGATAATTGCACTTGATCGGATGATACATCACCACAAGGGTTACTCATTGTGAGGGTGTATGTTCCGCTGGTTATTGCGGTGAAAATGCGTTCTGTTGATACAATGTCTCCATTCGCATCTGTCCACTCATATGTGAGCCCGTCTATCCCAGCATCAAATTGGTAGGACTCTGCACAGATTGCGACATCTGCTCCAAGGTCTGCAACAGGGAAGGGAGCAACTTCAATGATTTGCGTGTGCATATCTGTTACGAAACCATTCTCTGCTACTAAGGTAACAATGTAGGTGCCTGGCTCACTGAAGGTATAATTCAGGTCTTGGTCAGACGTTTCGAGCATATTGTTTACATACCACTTATAGCTTGATACAAGATCACTTTGGTTCGTGAAATCGACCGATTGGAATTGACATATATCTTGTTCAGCTGTTGAGAAAGAAGCATGAATTCGCTCAAAGAAGATTGTGAATCCATTGGGGGTTCCTACCCATGTATTGTTTTCTTGGTCTATGTAAAGAACGTTGGCAATCGGATGAGGGAGAGGAGAGCTTTCTCGCTTGTGATAGTTCCATTGTCCATTGTTTTGGAACATAATCCCTGCTGGTTGCGTCAAGTCATTGGGCTTGCCTATACCAATGACCAATTGTCCGAGTTTATCGAGGGCAACATCCGTGATTGCGTTATTGGGTAGAGGAGAATTTGATGTGTTCAATACTGCCCAATTTGTTCCATCAAAGTGTGCAAGCCCTGCCGTTTTGGTTCCGACCCAAATGCTTCCATCGTCTGCTTTTGTTATAGACGTGAGGGAGTTTTTAGGTAGCCCAGAGTTTTGCTTTGTATATGTGTACAGATTCGAATTCTGTATATGTATGAGCCCTTGATTGGTTGCAGCCCAAAGTTCGGTCTCATTGACCATTTCAATATCTCGAATCTTTACGCCTGTTTGAATAGTGACTAGGTTTCCACCTGCTTCTATCTTTGCAATTTCCTTATGTGTCCCTACCCATACAGCACTGTTGTGTATACCAATGGAGAGAATCTTTTGGCTGGATAGACAACTGTTAAGGGTGTCCCAGACAGTCCATTGGGTTCCATCAAACATTGCAAGTCCTTTCTGCGTACCCAGCCACATATTTCCTGTATCATCAATCCGAACAGCGTGAATATTGTTCGTAGGTAAGCCAGAGTTTCGTTTTGTATACTGAGTACGTGTGCAATTCTTTTGGTCAATTACATATACTCCCTTATTGGTTGCGAGCCATACATTGTCTCCACTTGTATATATGTCTCTTACCTTTTTGCCCTGTAAAAAGTTGGTATACTGAATACAGGAAGCAGCTGCAGGATTTAGAGTTCGAGCCGCATTAAGTCTACCTCCTGTAAGGGAGTATGCTTCCATGCCAGGGCATCTATCTGTAGCATTTAAGATTCTCGTTTTGATCGATTTAGGAGACTTATTAGGCATATAAGACCACAAGAGTGCTGCTACCCCTGATACATGTGCGGCAGCCATGGAGGTACCACTAAGTGAACCATACTGATTATTTGGCAATGTACTGTAGATATCAGAACCAGGAGCTAAGAGATCTACAGTCATGAGGCCATAGTTTGAGAAAGAGGACAATTGATCATTGTGATCTGAAGAACCTACCGAAATGATATTGTCTATTTCGTAGCTAGCAGGGTATATAGGTGTATTGTCATTGTTACTTCCAATATTACCTGCTGCTGCAATAAGGAGTTGCCCTTCATTTCTGTTTGCATCAATTTCATCGAATAATGCTTGACTGTATGCGCTTCCTCCCCAACTATTGTTGGTTATATGAGCGCCCATTGCCCGTGCATATGCTAGTGCTTCTACGATATTTGTTAGGCCACCCGTACCTTCTGCATCGAAGGCTTTCAAAACCATTATTTGTGTGTCCCAGTTTACTCCTGTAATTCCCTTACCGTTGTTTCCCCGTGCACCGATGCTTCCTGCTACGTGTGTTCCATGATTGTTATCATCCAAAGGGTTATTGTCATCATTTACAAAATCCCATCCTACAAGATCGTCTACGTATCCATTCCCATCAGCGTCTATATTGTCCAAGTCACCTGGATCAAGTACCCACTGATTGTTGATGAATTCGATTGTATGGCCATCATTATCTGCATCTTCTGCGAGGTTTTGCCATATGTTTGGGGCTAAGTCGTCGTGGAGGAAGTCGACACCTGTGTCTATTACCCCCACGATGATACGCTTAGACCCTGTGTGTAGTTCCCATGCTTGGGGAAGCATCATATCTGAGTTTTGCGTTCCACCCGTTTGACCCGTGTTCTCCAACCCCCATTGTAGCGGGAAAGAAGGATCATTGGGATTTATCTGTGCATCATAAGCGAAATCTGGTTCAATATATTCAATTCCCTCTAAAGTTGTTTTTGCGTTATTGATGAACTCTCTTATCGAGTTTTCCTTCTGTGTTGTGTTTCCCTGAGTTTCAGATAACGTCCAGATTTCTACATTTTCTTTTTGTGTTCTTGCGAAAGACTGAATATTGAGTTTCGTTCTTGTTAATCGTTTTTGTGCATTACTAATCTGATTCGATGTATATTTTACGATGACCTTATTGGAGGCGTATGAGTTTTTTGTTTGTGCGTTAATATTAGGTATTTGGACAAAGAGGATAAATAGAATGAAGCAGATTGACAATAGGTGTTTCTTAGGCATTTTCATAACTGAATACTTTTGGCAGACAACGTATTGGGTTCTAATAGAGTAGACATTACAAAGTTATGGACTAGGCTTTGGAGAAAAATTACTAAAATGCCTGAAATATTTCTTGTGGTGAATAAGCGTTAGTGTATGACCTTGTGTTAATTTTGTAATCTATTCTTTATTAGCAAACTATGCTGCTATAGATAGAACACAAATTGGATGAGTATTGCTACAAGTTGTGCGTACATATCGGATAATATCTAGCGCATCCATGACCTGTTTACCTTGTACTGTATCCGAAAAATACTTGTTTGTGTTTTCCATTTTTTTACAAGTGAATGCCTGATATCCTTCATTGATAAGCACATGCATAATAGATTGAACCATAGCAGGGGCCTCGTTAGTGATAAGCAATGTGATATTCTTCATGGCATAGATACTTTTATTGGTTGTGTACTGAAATTACATCTCGTTTGACTTTGGTTGTGTTTCTTTCTCCTTATTACAAAGGTAGGTACTACTCCTTCTTAAACTAATAACAAATCTTCGTTAGTCTTAGATGGTGATTTATTTCTGTTTTCGTTTTTTATTCTTTATTTGTTTGAATATCAGTTAGTTGTTCGTTTATCCTTTAGGCCTTCTTCTTAATATTCTTTTGAGGTATATCTTTTAAATATATAAGAATATTTTTTCTTTGCTCATTACAAAAATACTTATAGAGACCTCATTGATAAACAACAAAAAAATAATCTTCTTATGATATTTATTGTTTTAAATTTCGTATTTAATATCTTATAATATTGATTATTAGTGTTTTATGTATGTGTTTTCTCGCGCTTTGTGATTTTTTCTTATATTTATCTATTTTCTTTTTGTTTTATTTCTTGATTCAAAGATAAGAGACAGATACAAGCTTTATGAAGAACATTATTCTACTTTTCTTAGATTATAAGACCTTCCTTATTCTGGATAGATAATTGTAACTTGTTGATTATTAGTTAACTGCGGTCAGTTTGAGCTTGATCGTTTTGAATTTTCTTGGATATTTAATATCATAGCCTATTAGATAATGGAAAAGATTTCCTCTATATACTTTTCTACTCTGTGATTTTACTAACGTCTGATTCTTATTATGAAGAATAGTAAGGTTATTATATTCTTGCAATCTCTAGATGCGGCAGAGTTTGCTCGTTTTCGAAAGTTTGTACATTCCCCTTTCTTTAATACTCATGAGAAGACGACAGAACTATTTGAGCTTTTAGCCTCAAGCTATCCAACTTTCGAGCCAGAACAAGTGGACAAAAAGCGGATTTTCTCTAAGCTATATCCCGATAGTGCTTATGATAACAATAAGCTTTACGTACTGAAAAACTACCTTTTGAGCCTGTTAATGCAGTTTATGGCTATGGAAGAGAAGGATGTATACTATGGAGTTGAGCATACGTATCGTCTGGTTCGGTCAATGAGAAGGCGGAATCTTGATAAGTATATTGGGGGGGTAATTCGAGATGGGAATAAAGCATTAGAGGAAATTCCTTTTCGTAATCCCTCTTTTTATTACCATGGTTATAAGTGGGAAGATGAGACATTGAGCTATAAGATTACGCAAGAGAATCGTAATCAAAAAGCAACATTTAAGGAGTTATTGGATAATTTAGACTATTTTTTCTTGTCTCAGAAACTTCGGTATGCTTGTACATTATTGAATCGGAAGGCGGTTGTGGCAGTAGATGAAGAATTGTCCTTTATGGATGAAGTGCTTTCTTATTGTGGGAAGCATTCATTTGACCATATCCCTGTGGTAGCAATCTATTATGAGTTATTGATGTTGATGTTGGAGGAGAATGTGGATAAGCAAGCCCAGCACTATGAGAAACTGTGCAAATTGATGCATAAACATGATGGGATATTCTCAGATACAGAGGATATCAATGTGTCTGGTTTGATTGCTAATTATTGTTCGAGGCAATATAAAAGGGGGCATTCTCATTACTTTCGGGAGATGTTTGAATGGTATAAGCGTATGTGCCGTTGGCCAAAGTTCTTTCGAAGTGGTCGAGCTTCTCTCATTATGTTTCGGAATATGGTGAAGTTGGGGATTCGTTTGAAGGAATATCAATGGACAGAGGAGTTTATTCGGGCGAATAAGGATAAGATTGATATTCAATATAGAGAGGGGCTTGCGCATTTTAATTTGGCAAGTCTGTTCTTTGTACGGGAGCAATATGGCAAATCCCTTCGATACCTACAGAAGGTTGAGTTTATTGATTCTTATAATCGCTTGGATTACAATATTTTGCTGTTAAAGACATACTATGAATGTGGGTATATAGAGGCGTTATTGTCTTTATATTCGACCTTCACAACCTATATTCGGCGGAATAAGGCATTGTCTCAAACGAATCGTGAAGCCTATATGAACTTTGCGCGTTTTACACGAAAGCTTTTTGGTATGAAGTATGATTTGACTAAGCGTGGAGTGAAGCCTATGAGCAAAAAGGTTAGGGAATGTAAATTGTTGCTTGAGCGTAACTGGTTGGAGGAGAAGGCTTTGGAGATTGAAGAAGATTATGGATTGTTGGAAGATTGAAGAGGGAGTTATAAGGCATATACGCCTTCGGATGGAAAAATGAGGATGGGCTCTTGTTTATTGCATTGACTCCTTACAAAACGAAGTATTGAGAGGGCATCAAGGCAGGGAGCCTGCTGGATTTGTTGCCTATCCTGTACGGCGAGGTGTTTCCTCATGACTCCTTCTGTTACAATTAGTTGGTAGCCTTCTTTTAATAGGATATATGCAACAGGTTTTAGTATGCTACGTTTTTCTTGAGTTAAAATTATTGTGGGTTCTTTCATCCGCTTATTTTGATTAATCTGCTGTATGGGAGATATATGCTGTTCTTCTACTACTATAATTTGAGATCGTAAGATTTAGTTAAAACGTTGCTATATTTTTCTGGTTGGACATTGTTTTTGGGGGTAATGTTTTGTGAGAAATAGCTGGTGGTTCTTACATATTCAATTTTATATGAGTTTTCTTCTTTTATGCAGATAAGTTGGTGAATTATTGGTATTTTATGGAAAATTCCACTGCTAATATAGAAGACTATGCTGTATAGTTTGTCTGTTATGCATATGAAAATTAGGTAGATATGAATACAAAAGAGAATACCGTTTTAGGTAAGATTTCGCAGGTTACAATAGGTACTTCTGACGTACAGGCGTCTGTGGCGATGTATGAAAAGATGGGGTTTCGAAAGATTAATTCGAATACGATGCCTAATCCATGGGTGCAATTGACAGATGATTCTATTCTAATCTTATTGAACCAAGATGGTATGCAATACATGGGGCTAACCTATTTTGCCGCCGATATGGATAAGCGAGTAAAGCGTTTGGAAGAAGAGGGATTGACTTTAGTGCAAAAGTTAGAACATGAAGGGCGTTTGACACAGGCAATCTTGATGAGCCCTGATCAGTTCTTTATTGCTCTAGTGAATCATGATGCTTCGAATATGTTTCAACCTACAGGTAAGAAATTTGGAGACTTTTGGGGAGATGAGGGTATTATTACCCCTATTGAGTATCCAAATGAGGTATGTGGAATATTTGGGGAGTTATGCCATCCTGTCAAGGATTTACAGATTTCGTTGGCGTTTTGGAAGTTGCTAGGCTTTACTGCAGATAGAGTGTTTGAAAAGCCTTATCCATGGGCAATTGTTGAGGATGGGAAGAATATCATTGGGTTACACCAGACCTCTGATTTTGATACGCCTGCATTGACCTATTTTGCGCTGGATATGGGGGAGCGTATTAAACGAGTGAGAGAGAATGGGGTTGATTCCATCAAGATATTTGAAGGAACTGGAGGGGATGAGAAGAATGTAGTTGTTACGACGCCAGAGGGACAAAAATTCTTTTTGTTCTCCCTATAAACTAATCGGAGTGATCTGTGCGTTTCTCGGGATACGTAAATCCTTCTGGTGGAGGATATAGGTTTCGGTAGTTCCATGAAGCATATTGGTCTGATGAAGTATCTGGGGCTTCATCTTCCCAAGGAGAAGGAGGGGGCTGTGGGCCTTCTTTACGCAACCAATATGCGATGAAGGTGCCTGCAAGTGCTCCAAATAGATGGGACTCCCACGACATTCCTTCTTTTATGGGGAGTACTCCCCATACCATACTGCCGTATAGAAAAGAGACAAGTAAAGAGAGGGCTAAACTACGAGGGTCTTTTCTGAATATTCCGCTAAAGAAGAGGAAAAACGCAAGGCCATAAATAACCCCACTCGCCCCAATATGATAGCTGGGTCTAGCAGCTACCCAAACCCATATGCCTGTTATGAGGTATATATATGCGAATGCTTTCCATGCAATCTCCCAATAGAAGTAGAAGATTCCAACTGATAGGATGAGGAGAGGCATTGTATTGGAGATAAGATGGTTCCAATCTCCATGTACGAAGGGGGAGCTGAAGATGCCTAACAATCCTTGTAGACTTCGTGGGTAAAGTCCGAATGTTGCTGCTAAATCATAACCACACACGAACTCAATGATTTTGGTTACCCAAATCAATAGAACAAATATGGTTGCTAGTTGAAAGCTTCTGTATATGTGTTGAGCTTCTTGGTTCAAAAGGATTGTTGTTGTGGATAGGGTATAAAAAGCAAAAAGCCGAACCGCCCATTTGGAGAGTTCGGCTTTTTGCTATCTATTATTCTAATTCGATATAGTCATCAGGTATTGCGAAAATCTTTTCAGGGACTGTTCGCTTATCTTTTCCTGTTACGCTAAACTCGGAGATTACGTTGCCTGCTTTGTCTTTAACGATGGAATGAGAGGGAAACCCTGCTTGGCCTTTACGTGTGTGCGATTGTGCGTATTGTAAGGCTGCGTTAAGGCCAGGGTCGCTAAATGATTGCAAGAAAAGATATTGAGAAGGATCTATTGAGGTATCATAGTCTAATTGGAATGTGATTGTGTATTCCTGGGTTTCAACTGAGATCTTATTATCCCTGACTATGTAGTTTGGTATAGCGGCAGTCGTGGTGGGTATTACACCAGGTACTGCAACACTCAGTTTTTGTTTCTGATAGAACTTCCCTTCAGAGGATTGCGTAAGTATGTGGAGTATCTCCTGCTTTTGGTCTGCTACAAACTTTCGGTTGTGAGTGTCATCTGAGAGTTGGAGTTCCATCTCTAGTGCCATTCGATTTTGCTGGAAGTACCAAGCTATATCGGCAGATTGGGCTTTACTTGTATAGGTAGCGTATAGGACTCCTTCAAAGGATTGAGCAAATATGGAGGAATGAGCGAATAGGATAACTAGTGCTACTATCAATTGTTTCATATTGCTGTTTTTTATGTGTGGGAAGTGAGCCTTTTAGTCGAGACAAGTATATTATTTGACGATTTCGAATTCTGAGTCGGATACTTGTTCGATTTGTATGTATCGAATCTCTTGGCTGTAAAGTAGTTCGCCGCCCATTGTGTAGGTAGACAAGGCCATAGGGAATCCTTTGAATCCTTTCACCTTGAGGGTTGCGATGGCGTTTCCTGCTTGCATCATTTGGGGAAGGTCCGTCATAGATAGCTCACTATCTTTTGTGATCCAGCAGAAGCTTGTTTGGTCTGCTGATTTAAGAAGTACCTCTTCACAGTCGAACCCGCCAATTTTCTTTTTTCTGCCCGTGTTTGTTACTTCTTCGTAGTGTGTAATGGGGACAGGAGGAACGGTTTCACTAAGAGGAATGCTATAGTGTTTGCTTTGGCCATTGGCAAAGGTGACCATTTCCATGTTGGAGCTTCCTTTAGGGAATACTATGTAGTAATCGTATGATTGGGATTCGATTTTGGATTCAAAGGTTAGCTTATGATTTCCGTTTTTGATGAGCCAATTGATTTGGGCTTTTTCGTTTCGAGCGGGGTTGTCGAGGTCTAGGACAATTTTCCCTTCGAAAGTTGTTTGGGCGTTGAGCTGAGGAAGGCCCAAGAGTAAGCAGATGAGGCAACAAAGTGCAGTGAACGACTTCATAAACATGATATATGTTGTAGAGAATTTTAGTAAATAATTGTAATCAAATATAGGAGAAATCCTTTAGTTTCCAACCTCCCCTTTTAGGAAAGAAGTATTATAGGTGTTGTCTGGGATATTGGTTGTGTTTCCATTTCGTTTGATGGCATGCCCAGCATCTCCTGCTGGTGGAGGAGGGATTGGAATGGGGATGTTAAGGTTCTGGACGATTGGGATGGGTACGGGGCCTACGAAGGGTACATTAACGATTACGCTAGCAGATAGGGTTAAGTTGAAGCTTCCTACTGTACCTGGGAAACCGTATGGCCCTCCATTACCTCCTAAGGCATTGGGGTTGATGTCAATGTCTACAGGGCCGAGTGTAAGGTTGATGGGGTAGTTGAGGAGTCCACCTACTCCTGGAACGCCAAATTGGCCAGCAGTACCGTCGGTACCTGGGGAGTAGAATGTCAATCCGATTACGTTAGGAGTATTTCCGCCGAGGCTTCCTCCTGCTCCTCCTCCTCCTCCGCTACCGATGAGGGCGCCGAGGAATACGGGGCCGAGTTGGATTCCGACTTGGAATGCCATGGCGTTTCCTCCGCCTCCTCCTCCATATATGTTGAAGTTGTTGAGGATGGTTGTGTTTACGGTTAGGTTGATGGCATCGCCTCCGTCGAACCCTTCTCCTGTTAGGGGGGGATTCGCTGTTGGGTCGAAGGCTGTTCCGCCGTCTCCTCCTTTCCCGATGATGTTACCGTTATTGACGATTGCTGCAACAGATCCTGCGGGGAGGTTTCCTGTATCGAAAGCAGGATCAGCGGTGGTGGTGCTGGACACGGTTACCCCTGCTTGCACCTCACACACGACACAGATTGGGGCGTTGGTGGGGGCATTTGGGTGGGTGTTGTATACGTCTGTTGCGAGGTCGTAGTTATCCATAGTGTTGATAACACTTACGGCATAACATGGGAGGATGGTGAGGGAATATATGAAGTTGTCGGTTTGGCTACCGCAGAGGGTTTGTATGACGATTGGGAAGGTTCCATCGGGAGTGAAAGGGGTAACATAGAAAGTTACGGTTACAGTTCCTGAAGAGAACTGTGGGTTATTGACGATGGAGTAGGTCATCCCTTGAGGGAGACTACTTGCGATATTGAATGCGATATTTTGTGGGTTCCCTGCCGTTTGTGTGATGTTTAGTTGGATTTGGACAGAGTCTGTGATGACGCGGTCGATTGTGTCTGCGATGCTACTGGGAGATACAGAGAAGAAGCAATCGTCACAATCTTGTTGGTAGCTGAATAGCCAGCAAGAGCCATTGTAGACTTGCAATGCGCTATCAGTTGTATTGTAGATGACGAGCCCTGTAGCAGGAGCGTTGATAGAATCTCGCTCTGGAGTAGAGAGTCGAGGTGGGAGGAACCCCATATCATCTGCTAATAGTTCGAGTATTGCGGTACTATCAGGGGTTGTAGTACCAATACCGACATTTTGGGCTTGACCCAAGGATGTAGATAAGAGGAGCAAGACCGTTATTAACAGGGGATAAATTTTGTGGAGGGCGGAGAACATAGTGATTACTATTGTGTTGAAGGGTTGGGGATTGTTTGAGATGTCCCAATCCTTTCGATAAAACGCATTAAATATATAGAAAAAAAGAGTCTGATAAAATGTTGACGGTTAATCCTCGTATGAAACGTGCTGTAAACCTACTAAACGGTCTGTTCTATCGCCCATATTGCGGTAGTATACGAGTATGGTGTAGAAGTTCTCGGATTCTTGGTGGGTTCCTTCGATTGTTTGTTCGTTGAGGGTTCCGTTGGTTTTCCTGACGAAGTATTGGTAGTCATACATCCCTTGCTTGAAGATAATTTCCTTTTCGTATGTGTTGAGGTTGGTGTCGAGGATCATGCGGTTGAAGTCTGATTGTTGCCAATCGTTGAACTTGCCTTGGATGTAGATTTCCTCTCCATCGCGGAGGGGGTATTCGGGTTTGAGGGTGAAGGCTACTTTGACGTAGTCGGCTTGGTAATCGTGGTTGTCCCATTCTTGGACATTGACGAAGAAGCTGCCATTGAGGTCGTTGAAGGGTTTGAAGGTGTTGACGCGTCGGCTTTGGTCTCGGAAGAGGAATACATTATATATGTCTGGGGTTTCTTCTACGAGGCGTACCATTTCTGGGTATAGTCGCATGGTGCGGAGATCGAGGCGTCGGAATTCGTTGCCGCCGCTAAAGTCTTTGTTGAGGTCGACGCGGTATTCGTAGGTACGTCCTGTGGTGAAGATGGGGTTTAGGTTTTCGAGCATATTGTCCCAACGGAAGTTTTGGAGGCACATGACTTTGAGGTCGATTCTAGGGTCGAGGATTTGGAGGTTTCCTGGTTGGAGGTCGAAGTTTAGGAACTTAAGTCGGACTCTTTGGGAGATGTTTCCTAGGACGCGCTTGAAGGATATGGCGGTTACGGGTTCGGCGATGATGAAGCGTCGGGTTAAGACGACCTGTTTGGGGTCGTTGTTTCGGTATACTTTGAGGAGGTAGTTTCCGCTTTGTTTGAAGAACTCATTGTTTTGGGGGAATTGGTAGGTGTAGTGTACGTAGGGGATTTTGGTGAATTCGGAGCGTTGGTACATGGTGATGTCATCGATGGAGAAGCCGTCGAGGAATTCGATGGGGAGTACGTTGGTGGGGTTCCAATTGGCGTCGCAGTTAATGACATCGGCGGTGAATTGGGATTCGGCTTGGTCTAGGGGCATGATCTCGTCGAATTCGAGGGTTAGGTAGGTGTTGTCCTTGGTGTATAGGATTGGGAATGCGAGTTCGTAGTCGCCGCGGTATAGTTGGACGGTACGGATATCATTGTCGTAGATTCGGTCTTCTGGGACGATTTGGGGGTATTCGGAGTCGTAGGAGGCGGGGCGACTGGTTTGGTCGGCTACTGTTGGGCAAGCCGTGTGGGTGAGTATGATGATGAGGCAAGAAGCTATGTAGAAGAGGTGCTGAAGTATTTTCATTGTATTGTGGAGTCTGGGAGTTGATAGAGGGGTAATCTAAGGGTAAATATTGGAAAAAGTAAGGGGATTATGGGTTCATGGGGTTTTCCTTCATGACTTGGTCGATGAAGTGTAGGAGGAGGTCTGCGTTTTGGTGGTTGAAGCAGATTGGGGGTTTGATTTTGATGACGTTGTGGTAGGGGCCGTCGGTGCTCATGAGGAATCCGAGTTCGCGCATTCGGTTGGCGAGGTATGCGGTTTCGGTGTCTGCTGGTTCGAGGGTTTCGGGGTTTCGGACGAGTTCGAAGCCGAGGAATAGGCCGTGTCCTCGGACATTGCCTATGATGGGGTGTTTGGTCTGGAGGTCTTTGAGGCCTTTGATGAGGTATTGTCCTACTTGGTGTGCGTTTTCTTGGAGGCTTTCGTCTTTGATGGTTTGGAGGACGGCGGTTCCTATGGCGCAGGATACGGGGTTTCCGCCGAAGGTGTTGAAGTATTCCATGCCGTTGGCGAATGCTTCGGCTATTTCGGGGGTGCATACGACGGCTCCTAGGGGGTGGCCGTTGCCGATGGGCTTGCCTAGGGTGAGGATGTCGGGGACTACGTCTTGGAGTTGGAATGCCCAGAAGGCTTCTCCTACGCGGCCGAATCCGACTTGGACTTCGTCGATGATGCAGACGCCGCCTGCGTCGCGAACGAGTTTGAAGGCGTGTTTGAGGTAGTTTTGGGGAAGGACGATTTGGCCGCCGCAGCTGATGATGCCTTCGCAGATGAAGCCTGCGGGTTGTTGGTTGCGGTTGTGGATGCTTTGGATGGCTTGGGTGATGTGGGAGGCGTATTGGAGGCCTGCTGATTGGGGGTTACGGTAGAGGCCGCGGTAGGTGTCGGGGATTGGGACGATTTGGGTGTGTGGGGGGCAGCCTTTGCCTCCTTTGCCATTGAACTTGTAGCTGCTAAGGTCGATGCAGCCGTTGGTATTGCCATGGTATCCGACTTCAACAGCGATCATGTCTTTGCGTCCTTTGTAGGCTTGTGCCATTCGGAGGGCGAGTTCGTTGGCTTCGCTGCCTGAGTTGACGAAGTGGACGACGGATAGTTGGGGGGGGAGGGTTTGGAGGAGTTCGTGGGCGAATTGGAGGATGTTTTCGTGGAGGTAGCGGGTGTTGGTGTTGAGGACAGCGATTTGTTGTTGGGCTGCTTGGACGACTCGTGGGTGTTGGTGGCCGACGTGCGGGACATTGTTGGCGGTGTCGAGGTAGCGTCGGCCGTCGGTGTCGTAGAGGTATTGCATGTAGCCGCGTAGCATGTGGAGGGGTTTTCGGTAGGAGACGGAGAGGCTGCGGCCGAGGTGTTTTTGGCGGAGGGCGAGGATTTGGGCTTGGGGTTTGGGGGTAGTTGTGGGGGTGTTTAGGGGGAAGAATGGGGCGGGGTTGGGGCAGTTGCTGAGCCAGGTTGGGGCTTCGTGGGGGTAGGCGACGCCTGGGTAGTCGCCGTGGTAGTCGAAGGGGTGGAGGATGAGTTGGAAGTGTAGGTGAGGGGGCCAGTTGCCGTTTTGGGGGGGCGAGCCAATGTAGGCGAAGGGATGATTGGCGGGGATGTGCGTCCCGATGTGGAGGTCTTGGAGGGATTCGGGGGATAGGTGGCCGTAGAGGGTGTAGAAGGTGAGGGATTCGGTGGGTTGGTGCTTGAGGATGATGGTTGGGCCGTAGTCGCGTTCGTGGTCATTGTTTTGAAAGCTGTGAACGGTTCCTGCGAGTGGGGAATGAATGGGGGTTCCTGCTTTTGCCCATAAGTCTATGCCTAGGTGTACGGTGCGCCATTGGAGGCCTTGGTTGCCGATGGTTTGGTAGGAGTCTGTGGTGTATATGGGTCGTGTTTCGGCGTAACCTCCGAGGCCGAGGGTTGCGTTTTGGTTGAGTAGGATGCGGTTGATAGTTTGTTGGAAGGCGGAGGCGGTTAGGAATTGGGAGTTGTTGCCGAGTTGGTGGCTGCCGACGGATAGGTCGATTGGGGTGATTGTGTGGTTGGTGTAGTCAATGAGGGGATATAGGGTGTGTTGGTTTTGGGTTAGCCATTGGACAAAAGCATGATGCTTGGGGTTTGGTTCAAGGTTGCATGCTTGTCGGAATTGGAAGTGTGCGAGTTGGGGGTGGATGTTTCGGAGTTTTGTGAGGAGTTCCCAAGCGGGTTTTTCGCTGATGAGGAGGTATTCGTTATCGGGTTCTTGGTGTTTGTTCCATGCTGCATTAGAGACGGTGAGCATGAGTCGGGCTGTGATGAGGTAGTATAGGAGTTGGAGTTCGGTTTCTGTGAGGGGGAATACGGAGTGATAGCCTTTGATGAGGGATTGGGCGGCACGGATGGGTTCGGGTTGGTTCATGCAGGCGTATGCGCATGCGATTGCGAGTTCATTGAGGGTGTGGGTGTAGAGGGCATCGCCGAAGTCGATTACGCCATTGACTTGGGATGAGTGGGGGGATTGGGTGGCTAGGAGGTTGAGTTCGTGTGCATCATTGTGGTTGATGCTCATTCGGAGGGAGGGGAGTTTGGGGAGAGCTTGGGATTCGAAGAGGTTCCAGAAGTATTGGGCGATTTCTTTTTGTTGGGCGGTTTGGAAGTAGGGGAGGAATTTGCGGGTGTGTAGGACGGTGGAGGGGTTCCATTTGTAGAAGCGGTGTGCGGCGGGGTGGTCGAATCCTTGGAGGGCTTTGGAGAGGAGGCCGCAGGTTTGGCCCCAACTATAGAGAAATTCGGGAGACCAGGGGTTTATGTATGCGAGTGGGGTTCCTGGTACCCATTTTAGGATGCGGAGGTAGCGGGTTTGATTTTGATCATCTGTGTATTGGGTGATGGATTGGTTTTGGGTGTTTGGGAGGAGATTGGGGAGGTTTAGGGGGATGTTTTGGGTGGATAGGTGGTTGAGGATTGCGGTTTGGAGGTTGAGTTCGTCTGTATTGGGGTTTGGGCGACTGATTTTGAGGGTGTAGGTTTGTTGGGTCTGGGTGGTGATTTTGAAATTGAAGTCTACTTCGCCGTCTAAGGGCTTGATTGAGGTGATGGTGAGATTGTAATGTTTTTTTGCGAGGGCGATTGCTTGTTGGGCTGTTGGTTTTAGGCGGTTGAATTCCATGGAGATTTGATTTATATGATGGGTATGTATGGCAATATTACGAAATGGTGTTAAGATTGGCCAAAAGGATTTAGCAGGGGATTTTGGGGGTTTAGCATGCGAATATTGGGGTTCGTCTTCTATTTTTTCGGGATTAGAGGGGGATTTTGCTCTTTTGTTTATGAAAGCTGAGTATGAGATATATTTATAGTGTATTTATTAAGCAGAGAAGTAATTAGAGACTGACTGACTGTATTTGTTAAGCTACGTATAGGAAAAGTTATTTTGTTAAAGGCTAAGCAATAGTGAGGAAATTTTTCATCTTACACGGTTATTATGCTAATGTTTGATTCATCGTTATCAAGCATTGTATTAAATCGACTTTATTACATGCTGTAAAATTTGATAGCGTTGTCTATCAGCCTTTCTTCCCTAGGTGAGGGAAGGAAGGTTTTTTTGTTTTTGGGGTGGGGGAGTGTGGATTTAAAGGTGGGCGGGGTACCTGTCTTGGTAGGCGGAGTATCTGTGTTGGTAGGCAGGGTACCTGTCTTGGTAGGCGGGATACCTGTCTTGGTAGGCGGGATACCTGTCTTGGTAGGCGGGATACCTGTATTGGTAGGCAGGCTACCTCGCTTGGTAGGCAGGGTACCTGTCTTGGTAGGCGGGATACCTGTCTTGGTAGGCAGAGTACCTAGCTTGGTAGGCGGGGTATCTGTCTTGGTAGGCGGGGTATCTGTCTTGGTAGGCGGGGTATCTGTCTTGGTAGGCGGGGTATCTG
>Ga0163111_10000437_pt1 | contig 24942 bp, 38 predicted proteins | sample CRUFie1St18metaG_FD_109645 | JGI IMG/M metagenome (GOLD analysis project Ga0163111, IMG submission 109645) | Marine microbial communities from the Costa Rica Dome - CRUD Field 142mm St18 metaG | ecosystem: Environmental > Aquatic > Marine > Oceanic > Photic zone | place: Costa Rica: the Eastern... | reverse complement strand
TCGAATCTACCACCACCAAAATCAGGTTTACCAAGACCCTCATAGTAAACACAAGTGTATCCAAGTAGTCTAAAATCTTCTTTGAATTTATCATCGTTTATAAAGTGTGGTATTATTCGTGCTTCAGTTTGGTTTGGTGAAACTTCGTGAATCATATATGCATAAGGTTTTAGAAATAACTCAAAACTTATTTCTGGTTTTATACCAGCATATATTCTACCATCAACATCTACCCAATACTCTCCATCATATGGAGTATCACTCGAATCAACTAATATGAATTCATCTCTACCACCAGTTGCTCTGAAGAAATACACCTCTACATTATAATTACCAATAACATATTCAGACTCATTTAGTATTCTATGAATATCCACTCTGATTTTTTCCAATCCACCATCAAAAGATGCATCTCCTGTACCATCAGGTTGTATGATATTCATATATGGATTATCTTCTTGGTCTAACCAATAATGTTTTACACTCTTTAGAAAGTTATCATCCTCATCTTTTATGATGACTTCAATGAAATCATTTTCGTGTGTACCATATGGTGGGTCTACAATTACAGGATCAACAGAATCTACAATTAGTAAATCTTCAATACTATTTGGTATTCTACTATAATGACCTGTTTTTTCGTTATATTCTAATGCCATTAGAATTCCTCAAATTGTCTTGATATAATTAGATTCATTTCGTCCCCACCACGATATCTTGGTTTTGATTTTTTTATAAACGCAAACTGATGAAAATCTTGTGAACGAGGTGCTTCATCTACATCCAAATCACCAACAATTTCTGAATACAATTGTATTCTTCCATCATCACTTCTTAGTGAAGTTTGTGTATTTATTTGATAACCTGGATCATCTCCACTACCTAATGGAAAAGTTTTTGCAATCCACTCTGCTACTACTTTTTCATAGTTTTGTCTATATGCTCTTTCATCACGACTTGTTATTTCTTGATAAAGAGCACTATATTTTAGTTCTTCTTGTGTATATGGCATTTTTACCTCGTAACATCAAATTGAAAATCGTTGTCATATATTTCATTGGTTTCATCAAGTGTACCACTACCACTAACAACTTTATATAATATCCTATACGACCTTTCTGATTGTAATCCATTCAACCAAACATTGAAGTAATGTCCAGTAGAATCTAAACTTAGTTTTGACCCACTACCAAATGGTACAATTACATCTTCAGTTTTTGCGTCTCTAATTGAGTAATAAGAAGTTTGTGGTAAATATTTTATATCACTTGCAACAGATGCAGTTGCAAAACTTCTTGCTGGATATCTGTCTCTAGCAGCTACTCTAAATCTTACTTTTGAATTTTCTTTATATTCAGGTCTCAAACCTTTCATATAAAATACTATGTCATCAAGTTCGGAAGAACTAAATGCAGATAGTGAACCTGTAGTAAAGGAAGAATCGTCCCATACTAATTCAAGTCTTGGAGAAAATACAGTATTTGTTTGTCGTGAGAAGAAAGAAAAATTACCATAATGTGTAGTGTTACCTTCAGGTTGAGTTGTGTCTTCATTACCAATACTACCACTTCTCTTCAACATAAATCCATCATTGTTTAGAGAACCTGATAACCAATGTTGTACTATGTTGGTAACTTTCATTCTCATATCTTCTGTTTCATTTGTAAATGATTGAGAAGCCTCAACACTACGAGCAACTGAATCTAAATTAGTCACACTACCACTATACCAAGTTCCACCACTTTCGTTACTACCACTTACCCATTGGTCTGCAGTAGTCTCATTAGTTCTGTATCTCCAAGAACATCCATCGGTGGTTGTTGGGTTATCAAATCTTTTACCACTACCTTCTGTCCAAGATTGACTAACAGGATATGCATATAACTCATCCTCACTTGTCAATTCACTTGGATTTGCATCATATAAGTTTAGATAGAAATCAGCGGAAGATGGAATCAACCCATCTTCTATGGATTGTGATATACTTGTCAAATCAAATTTGATAAGAACTCTCGAAACATTTACAACTGAACCATCATCGTTCATATGTTTTACTATTTCTAAAATCTCGTCCCTACCAGAATTTATACTTGAGGAAGCACCACCTTCATATAAGGTTGAATCTGAATTTGGATATATAAAATAATGCATTTATTACTCCGTTGCCGACTCTATGTCGCCTACAACTCTACCCTCAATATCAGTATTAGGGAATTTTAGTTCAAAAATTGCTGGGTCAAGTGATGGATAAATAACTCCACCTTTTGTTGCTTCATTTATATCATACAAATTTCCACTATATCCAGAAGATGATTCGTATTTGTTTGTAATCACTATCGGTAAATTGTTTGGATTACCATCACTCTTTATCGGTACAATGGCAGCCACACCAGGTACTTTTGAGATAATAGATGAAAGTTCACCAACAATTATAGGTTGATTTATTTGCCACTTGTCTATTTGGAAAAATCTTTTTATTTCTTCTATACACGCCAACACAACTTCGTGTTTATTATAATTTGATAAAGTAAGTACTTGGAATCTAACACCAATGTTTATCACATATGCATCTTTTATATTTACTGCATCTGTCATAAGTCTGTATTGTGTCAAATAAGTTCTTATGTTTTGTTTTACTGCCTCATTTGTAGGAATACAATATTTGTTACTATCATATCCGAGAGTATAAAAATTTAATGCTAATGGATTTTCTTTTTGTGCCAACAAATCACCAAAAGTTATTTGACCACCAAAATTATCATCTAAATATTGTGTATCGATTATAGTATCATATCCAAGTTGTTTTTCACTACCACCTAAAGTTGTATCTTTTGTGATGTATAGTTTTGCAATATTACCATACTTGGTCGGTAGTGATGCAACTCTTGTCATATAATCTTCTTTAGTTACTGCACGACCTTGTGCTTGAAAGTATGCAGCTGCTTCTTTTTTGATTTCATCTATACTTTCACCAGACCTACCACCAGTTGATGGTTGTTTGTTTGATGTAACAAGAGTATTTTTCATATTACTTATTTTTGTTGTATCCAATCCACTTGGAAAATCATCATACTCTACTCTTGTGGGTGCATCTATTGTATTACTTCTAACATTATCATCTGCACCACCACCATAACTATATCTAATTGTTAGTGTTGTGTTTGCTGGTGCTTCACCATAAGTTTTTGTATTTAGAAAATTGGTTGGGTCAAACGCTATATCCAACTTAGATGTACCACCTGGTAATGATGAACCAACACTATCTGGATTTGGTATTATTTCTTCATCAGGTGAATTTGCAGTACCACCACCAAATCTAATCTCAGTAGTACCATTTGAATTCACATATCGTGTAAATCTTTTTGATGTCTTTAGTAACTTCAACATATAAGGTACATCTGATGCATACACGGAAGTTTCAGTATCAAACTCTGGTGTATTCGGTGCTTCAGTAAAAACAGTATCTTGTGCTAAATAAGGAACTTCATACCAATTGTTTCCATCACTATCTATACACGATATAATTTCTAAAATATTACTTTGTCTAAGTGTTACCTTATCATATTTTTTAGGTGACTCGAATGTAAATGTTTCACTTACAACTTCACCACTAATTGCATTTGCCTGTTTCTGTAAAAGATATTTGGTAGCCAATCCTGAACTATCTTGTTCATACATAGTAACACCGATTGGTGACCTTGAACCAGATGCCTGAAAATTTATTGGGTCTGGTACTCTAAATGTTTGTCCACCTTGTGCAGTAACCTGCATCCCAGCTTTTATTCTTGGTGCATAATCGTAATCTGGATTACCTTCTGCAGTTGCTGGTATCACAACATAAACATCGAGTTGTGCCTGTGATGGATATGATAGTGATGGTTTGTACCCATATGTTTGTGCAATTTTATAAACCGTTTCTAATTCTTCTGCAAAAGGTAATAAACTTTCTTTGAAAGATAAGTCGGTATAAAAACTCATAACATCACCAACATATGCAGCACTTTCTAAGAACATCATACCAGGTGATGCTTCATTGAAATCATTATATGTATTTGGATAGTATTCTTTTGCAAAATCTATAAGATTTTTACGAAGAGTTGCAAAATCTCTACCATTATATTTTACATTTATATTTCGTTCATCTGCTTTATTTCCACCTTGTGGCATTTTATTCTCCGCTACTTACTACTGAAAAAGTTACAGCATCATAAACATCTGGTGATGACACTACTGTAAATTTCAATATACAATTTAGTTGATTTAGATTTCTTTCATCTTGAGAAATATTGAGTTCTAATATTTGAACATATGGTAAATGTGTAGAAATATTTTCTTCTACTTCACTTTTCAAATTTTCAATCGTTTCATCTGATATGTTGTCAAATAAAAAATCATATATCCCACTACCAAAATCTGGTTGAAATACTCTCTCACCTTTACGAGTCAATAAAACACTTTCTATATTTACTCGTGCAGCTTGTATTAGAGTAGATGTTCGTTTAAAATATCCTTTGTTTCCCAACCTAACAGGATAATCTAAACCAACAGATTTATCTGGATTTTTATCTATTTGTACATATGTACTCATCTAAGTTTTGCCCTTTTGGGTTTCATTCTAAATCTACCTCTCAACCTCTCACAATTATCTAATGTGGATGGTACTTCTCTACCGTTTGGTAATCTACATACACCAACATATGCTTTTGTTTCACCACTTACACCAACACGAACTCTATTTCTTGGTTCATTATTGTTCCGAAAATTATTGTCTCTTTCCCCTCTCGAATAAACCTCAGCTCGTATCTCATCTGGTTTCCTAAGATTGTCACCCTTGACATCATTTGGAAACTGAATTGCTGGTGGTAAATCTTGTTCGTAATTTACTTCCAAAAAAGATGGTGATTTTTTCTTACTACCAAAACTACCATCTATTCCACTAATCCAATCCATAAAAATATCAGCCTCTTCTGTTGCAGTTTTGAGATTGTTTTTCATAATATTCAACCTCAACTTCTTTGGTTGGTCTTTTTGGATTGTATACCTATTTTTGTACCGATATAATCTCTGTACTAAATAATTCTTATTTAGAGCCATTTGGTGCTGACCTCTTCAGATTCATAGCATTCATTACTGCCGAGTAATCCTTAGTCAATGCATTTACTACTTCCTCACCGACCTGTTCTGGATTTACATTCTTTTCTCTCAATGTTTGAGCTGCTAAATGTTGTCTCTGAACTTCTTTACTAGCAGGTACACCAAAACCTTCACCGTATCCCATAAGTTCTGTAGCTCTACTTGAATCAAATGTTCCACCACCCATTGTTGGCCACTCTTCATCACCACTATCTTTTTTACTTAAAGCAACTGTTTCATTCAAGATGTCATTTAGTGATTTATTTTTGGTATATTGTTTTTTAGAAACTGGTTTCTGTTTTTTAGTTTCAGAAATTTGTTTCTTCTTACCATCAATAAATATTTCTTTTAGTAACTTATTCATCTCAAGAGTTACTTCTTCTTTAACTATTTTTCTAATGTATGATGCTAATTGTTTTTTAGTCATAATAAACCTCTATATTCTGTATGATAATAATTATTTATTTTTTGAAAAGGTCGTTTATATTTCTAATGTATCGAACATATTTATACATTTATTTAGATTATCAAACGCGGTTGCTAACTGATTATTGAAGTCATTTGTGTTTGCATCAAAATCATTATCTATCTCATCTTCTAAATCATCAGATGCATCACCATCTCCATCACCAGTTGCAACTCTACCTAATTCTTTTAAACTTTCTGTTGGGTCACAAGGTTCACCACCCTCACCTTGATTGAAATCACATTGTGATATAATACCTAATAATATTGCCTGTAAACCTGGTAGTGATTGTTTTAGTTTTGATACATTCTTTTTTACTGACCCAATTATTATACCACCACTTTGTATCAACATATTTAGTGCAATTGCTGTTAACATTGCTCTTACCGCAGGTCCTGTGATTGGATTATTCTTTATAAAGAACAATGCAAGTTTACCTACCTTTATAGCAACTTGTATTATTTTTATTATTGCTAAAATTATAGGAATGTACCTTTGTAATTTTTGTATTATCATCAGAAGTTTTTGTACCTCACGAATCAAATCACAAGCAACACCAGGATCGAACTGAACTCTGTTTGCTAAATTTTGAACTTTTTCAATTAGTTTACCTGTAGCTCTATCAATCTTTTGTGTTAGTTTTACGACTTGTCCCAATATACTTGGTATCTGTGGAAAGTCAATATTTGGCATAGTTAGTTTTGCCAAAAATTCATTTAGAAAATCTAACTCATCATCTTCACCTGCAGTACCAGGAGGACAATAGTGTTTTTCTTCATCTCCTTCTTCTTCCACATCAGAAGAAAGTGTAGATTCTCCGTTGGATGTGTACTTACCAGCTTTTGCATCAGAATCACTAACACTAAATGGTGCCTGATACATTTCACCATTTTCATCAAACGCAGTTCCGTTTATCATAATACCAGGTATGTTTAGTTTTTCTTGGTCTGAAAAAATAAAATAGTTTCTTGCCATAGTTGGTATCAATACACATTCACCAACCGTACAAAATGGGCCATCTATATCAGGACAGATAAATGGTGCATTATAAAGTGCACCACTATTCTTATCCAATACTTGTCCACTTATTATCTCATCACCAAATACTAAGACATACCCATCTGGTACATCGACTCGTAATTGTGTTGCTTTATTTGGGTCACACCATACACTCATATCGTAAATACCTTTTTACTAAATAATCTATCAATTTGTGAAGCTTCACCATCTCCACCATCTTTGAAATTTGTAACATCAGGTGCACCTGCTTCTAATTCGATGAGGTCTGAATGATTTAAAAATTTTATTTCTTGTTTTAGTTTTGCAAATGCAGATTTCAACTCAACATCTTGACCTGCTGCACCAAGTATGTTTGCTAGAGCCCCACTTGATGTTTCACCTGAGGTAGCAAATACATCTAAAGCTTTTCCTAATTGATTCAAAAGTTTTGCAAGTTGTACTCCTCTCACTATGGGTTCTGGTTTTCTTGCTTTATCACCATCACCAACTTGACCTTTTGCAATACTACCATCTGATAATTCTATTCTACCAGGTAATCCACCTAAGAATATTCTTCCATTCAACACATCATCTTCTGATGGTTTATCATTCACATACAATCTAATTCCTTTGTTTGAATGTATTGATACATTTTGTTTTGCAGAAAATACAAGTGATTGTCTACGAGAATTAAAAATCATATGGTCTGAGTTCATAATAATTTGGTTACCACCTTGAGATGTAACAGCAGCTTTTGGTACAGGTGAACCAAATTTTATATTTGTAGGTTCGTTTCTCAATAAATAAATTGAACTCCCATCATAATTTATATCCTTTGGTATTGGAATCAATTGACCAACACCACGAGCTTCTAAATCATCTTTATATTTTGGAGATGAGTATCTATAATCTGGTAATTTTTCTGATTTTGTATTTCCTTTTTCATCACTATAAAATTCTATATCTCTATTTTTTATATCTTCTGTAGCAAGTCCATTTACTATTTTTACAGAACCACCAACTTGTTTTGGACTTATTTTGGTATTTCGTTTTTCAAAAGAATTTATGTTACTTGAAAAATTTATAAAACTACCATATCTACCTTGTATAAGTGTATCACCTTCAAGTATTCGTGGTTTATTAATAAACTTAGGTTGAAAAAAATCACCACCACTAAAGTTCACTTGTTTTTCAGTTAGTGAATCTTCTCTAATTTTCATCTCACCACTACGACTTCTATTCTTTCTTATATCATTGTTTGGTGTACCTAAATTTTCTGCACCCATTAGGAAATACCAACTACCATTTATTTCAGTACAAACTACTGACTCACCAACAAGTGGCATAAATATCAAATGAGGGTCGAGTGGTCTAACTACTCTTGAATTATCATTTGAATATTTACCATCTATCTTTGGTATGTGTACTCGTATTGTATTGTAATGACTATGATTAGCTTTTTGTGGTGTTATAAGATTACCTTGTCTATCCTTTAGTGGATATTTACCAACATCTTTTATAATTTTTTTGTCGTCAAGATAAACTTTTACAACCTCAGCCTCATACCAATTGAGTCCTGTGTTCATAATTTAGTTTCCGATACTTGGTATTTTTGTTTCAACCTTGTTTTGTAATTCATCACTCTTTTCTTGTATGTCGTTTGCTACACTTTCGAGTGAACCTAATAACTGTTCTTTTTCTTCTTCAGACAATCCAAACTCAGCCTCAGCACCTTTTGAATCAGAACTTGCTAATCGTTGTACGATTGCAGCAATCTTTACTAATTGTTCATCATTCTTTACATTGATTTCTAAATACTCTTTCAACATAGGAATTATTTGAACTGCAGTATCACCATCTTTGATGAAACCAACTACTTCTTTCATCAGTACATCAAGTTGTGTTCTATTTTTTTCTGTATTTTCATAAATGTCTTTGAACAAATCCGATAAGGATTTTCCCTCAAAAACTTCAAAATCTATTGCCATTTTGGTTACCTATTGAATTATCGTTAATAAATAGTGAGAACCCGCATTTGTCCTATAAATTCCATATATATTATAGTTATTATAGACCCTTTTTTAGTTTGAGGGGTCCAAGTTGCTAAAAACAAACGGGAGTAAACAAATGAAAGAGCTAATAACAGATGTAAAGGGATGGGTAGATGACATTGCTCATTTACTTATATCTTTTGTAGCCATTGGTGCTGTTGGTGAAGTCATCTTCGGAACAGGTATCTTTGGTGTCAATGTTATTGGAAATCTAACATCTATTATCAGTAGGTTCGGCGAGTCGGGTTTCGCTGGGCTTGTCGCACTATTGGTGTTGGTGGGTTTGTTCCGTAAATAGGCATAATGGAACATAAGATTACTAGCCTATGGTAATCTTAGAAACTAAAAAGGGGGAAGTTATTCCCCCTTTTTTTATTTAGAAAAGTGTATTATATGTCACTTGTGAATTACTCGATGACCTTTCTTGAATTATAGAACCTGTGTAGTTCAAATCAATTCCACCATACTTGGAATATTCCCAATATAGTTTTTTGAAATGTTTCTTCATTACATTTACAACTCTTGTGATGTGTTGTGTTTTTGCAGATGTCATTTCACGAATCATCAAGTATAATGCCTTCTTGTTGAAGTTCTCGATGAATTTTCTTCTACGGATAAGTTCCAATACAGAATCAGCAACCTTTATATCTTTTGGTTTTTTGAAGATTCTATTTAGATTCATTTCCCAATATTCAAGTAACTCTTCAGTAAATTCATCATTCAATAAATTAGAACTACTTGAGGAATCAGCCTTATGTTCATTCCATAGATTCCTACCATACTCAACAGCCTTTTCATCTTTGTGTTGTTTGTATCTTTTGTAGTTATTATTATTGTGAAGAATCAAATAGTTCTTTGCAACAATACTGAAGTAAGAAAAAGCCTTACCTTTCCCTTCTTTGAATTTATGTATATTACTTACAAGATTAGAAACAACTTCGTGTTTTACATCTTCACTCGATACATCAAAATAATAAAACTTGAATGTATGAATAAGATTTTCTGCGAGTTTCTCAAAAGCAAATCTGATGTGTTCATTATAAATTGTATTCCTCAGATTTGGGTCTGTTGAATTATTATAACGAATGATTGCTTTTTCCGTTCCATCGTGGAAGTACATATTCTTTTTACTTTTTTTACGAGGCATTTATATTATCTCCCTTTGTGTATTTTTCTAATTTCCTTAGAGAAGTTTTTATCGTTCTCCAAATCGTTCCAACTTCATCATCAGCAGCAAATCCACCCGATGAGTCTGCTTCTGTGATTTCGTTCTCTATTTGTTGTAAATCATTTTCAAGGTCTACCAACCAATCTTCTAACTTCTCATTCTTTCTCATCAAGTTTATTGAACTATAGATGAAAGCTGAGTTTGTTATGATTAGTAAACCGAAGATATAATTTACGAATGGTATTTCTATCATTTCTCCATATCTCCGAATAGTTCATCAAATAAATCGTTAGCACCTTTTGTCACAACTTTTTCTTCTTTTTCTACTTTCTTCACTTCTTTAGCAACAACTTGTTTGATGTTTTTTGTTATTTTCTCTTCCCCTCTTTTCCACATATCATATTCGATGTGAGTGGCCATAGAGTCTGCCTGATGTAATATATAGGCAATATTACTTTTGAGTTGTCTATCAGGAGAATATCCAATGTAATAAGGTTTGTTAGCCTCTTCATAAAGTCCATCAGTAAGTCTCAAACCAATATATTCATTCTCTGTCAATGATATTCCAAAGTGTTGTAATAAGAACAATGCCCTATCAGTAACAGTCATAAATTGTAAATCACCATTATGTGAAAATATTAGTCCTTGATTCTTACGATGCCAATCTGATTCATTTGGTGTGTAATATTCATTGTATAAATCACCAACTTTACCTAAGTCGTGATGGATAGCTGCCATTGCCAATTCTTCGTCTGTGAAGTTTATTGTGGCACCTTTCTCTTCCCATTGTTGTTTGATAGATATTGCACATCTGTAAACATGCAAGACATGCTCAACATAACCACCAACATATGCATTGTGGTAATGTTCTTTACCACTAGCTGGTGCGATAGACATTCTATCCTCAAAGTATTTATACATCTCTAAGAGTTTTTCTTTTCTCTCTCCATCAAATTCACCTTCAATCAACTGAATCAGTTCATTCCAATTATTTACTATTTGTTCTGGTGTCAATTGTTTCATTTATTAATCCTCAAGTATATTATATAATTTATTATTGAATTCTTTTTCATAATATTCTAAGTTTTCTGTACTTTTCAAGTACTTCTTTTTTATGGTTTTTAGTAGGTCTAATTTACGACTTTTTTTCCTTAAAGTCAAGCACTTTTTTTGAATATCTTCAAAAGAATAACATCTTTGCCAATCTGTGGCAACTAATTTATTATCACAATCATAATTTTTCCAAACTAATGGAATCACATCACAAGCTAATGCCTCATTATATCTTGATGTAATATGTTTCTCTTGACCTGGCCAATTGAAACATAAAGTTGCATTACATTCAGAAATGAATGGTAAAATGTTTGTAAATTTTTTGTCAAACTTATGTGTAAATTTGAAATCGTCAAAGTAACCAATCATATTATTTGTTAGTTTACTATCATAAATTTCTTTCAATATAATGTGTCGTTCATCTTTTGATTCTTTTCCTTTATATAAATCAACATAGAATCTTGGTTCACCAGGATAATCAGGATGTTTTATTCCTGTTTCTCTTTGTTTTTTATATGATGGAAGTTCTTCACCAGGATTTTTACGATTCATATATCTTGTCAAAATACCACCTGAACTTTTACCTGTATATGTCATCACACCTTTGTTTATCCAATCATCTCTATCATAAAAATCGTGAATTGGAGTTTTTACAAACTCACTACTATAATCTACTTTTAGTCTTTTTGAAGTTCCCCAATATCCAAAGTCTACTTTTTTAGTTTTATCTAAATCTAATTTTTCTATAGCCAAATATTTCAAATGATGTATACCACCACGAAATTCACTTTCATCTATTCTATACCAAGATAGATTCTTTACTCCATCAAAAACTTTTTTATATAAAACTACTTTATCAGCTTTATCACTTGTGAGTAAAATTATTTTTCTTGGTTTTGGATTATCATTTAGAGCTTCTTTTAGATTCTGTACAAGACACCAACCTCTACCCAACATAATGTTTGACATTCTACCACTAATGTTATATGAGAATTCATTTTCACTTGGTATAATCAATGTATCAGCTTCTCGTATTTTATTATAATCTCGTATAGTTCTATTATTTTTTTCTCTTGATGGTAAAGAACAATTATGTGTATCCATAAAATGTGGAAACTCATTATCATAAGTTACAATAAACTTATCTAATAAATGGTAAATAGAATCAACAATGTGATTCAATGGTTCACCTTTATAGTATTCTGTATTTCGTAGTCTCGTTATAACTACTTTCCCACATTCCAAAATAATGCTCCTTCCGTTGCCTTTTCTTTTATGAAAGTCCACGCCTTACTATCATAAGTCAATGAACTTGGAAATGGTGGTCTCTCGTCTTTCTTACATTCTTGTTGGAATGTATATTTAGAACGAAATGTTTCTGCCCTACCCATCTCTTCTTCTGTTGTGTTGTGTCCAATTTGAACACCATATACTTTTGCATCTGGCCAAGCCTTTTGTAATCCACGACTCAATACTCCACTACTCATAACCGTCCAAACTTCTTTTGGTGGTTCTATCTCCAATGATAAAGCCGCATCTCTCATTGCATCAATAATGATTGGATGGTCACCACCAAATGGAATCAAGTGTGCCTCATTCTCTTCACAATACTTTTTAGCCTTAGCCTGTATGTTGGATAAATAACCCATTGGTACTTGTATGATATTACAACCCAATCTCTCAGACTCAATTGTTAGCCAAGTCTTCTGACCTTTTGGAACTGTAACAGTACATTTCCTATCCAAATCTCTACACGCATACGATAAAGATAATTGTGCGTATCCTTGGCGTGGTGATGCATAAACGAACTCTTTCACATCAGGACGCGATGCAACATATTTGGTAAAAGCTCTTCTCTTTGTACCACCATCCAATAAATCATCACGAACCACTCTAATACCGTCATATTCGTTGATAATTGGTTTAGGTAACTCTATGTCACACTCAATACTATCATACCCGTAATCTAAAAATTTATCTAACATAGTTTGGCCAATAATACATCTCTATATCTTTTTCAAGTTTTTCTAATTTTACCATTTCACCATTTTGCCATTCTTTTCGTCTTATATCTGTAAATGTATTTGGTGATTTCAATAATTCTTTTATACCAACACTTGATTTATTAATATCACTTTTATTGAAATAACTTCTGTTGTATTTTTCTTTTACCATTGCACAATTCTTTTTGTTGGTAGTACTACCACCATTTTTATGATATACTATGTGATGACCATCGGAGTTATTCAACAATAAATCCTCACCATCAACCCAATCAATACCATTCATATCATCAAAAGATTGTTGTTTTATTGATTTAGAAAATGTACTTTTTGGGTCTATAAATTTATATGTCCAATCGTAATATTCTGATTTATCTATAGTCCAACTCCAAGTAATACCATCAATAGTTTTACTAAAATGACCATCAAGAAAAACTTTCCAAAATGATTTTATAGTTTTGTATTGTCCACTTTTATTTGTAAAACTTCTTTTATGTGAATAATAATTCAACTCATCTTCTCTTGGTACTACATCATCATTGTACATTACTTTGAATTTTTGTATTAGTGTAGCAATTTGATATTCTAAACCAAATGTTATTTGTTCTTTTGATAATTTTTCATATTCAAAAAATGTACCCATCTCATAAAGTCTGTTGAATATAACCCACATAGGAAGAATATCAACTCTATCATATCCAAACATTTTTTTAGTTGGAGATGTAACTCTAAGATTTTCTATGTCTTGTAATCGAGTATAAAACATATCAAAAGTAGTCATTTTATTTTTTAGATTATCTAATTCATTTTCTGTAAATGTTCTATCTCGTGTCCACTTGATAAAATCAATATCTGTCCAACTAACATCAACAAAGTTTTTTTCTAAAATTTTATCAGACTTATAATCAATCTTATCCCACAAATATTTCATTTCGTGAAAAAGTTTATATACATCTAAATTTATCCAAGATTGATGTTTGAAAACATATCCAGTATGTAATTTTCTTTGAAAGTTTTTATCATATCCTCTACCTACTGATTTTATATCTTTCATATTCTTGTGCCTAATCAAAGGTAAAATACTATTTTCTCTTATCTTATTATGTTCCCAACTTTCTTTTACTGTAACCTCACCAGTTTTTTTATTTACATTATAATCATCAAATCTTATACCAGAATTTATTTTACTATGTCGATTGTTAGAACTTTCTATGGAATGTACCCTTTGTAATGCATCCATTCTATCATTTCTTTGTGCAAAATCATCTGATTTATTTTGTTGATTTATATTTAGTTCACTATGACCATAAACATTTACCGTTGATGGAATTTCAGTTTCAAGAAATCCATTTTTATGTTCAGTATCCCATTCTGAAAATGGCTTATCTATTATTTCTTTTTCTTTGGTATCAAAAAATTTTGAGAATTTAGATTCGGGATTAGTAGATATAATCCACTCATCATTGACTAACTTCTCAAATAGTAGTCTTCTATGTAAGTAATCACTATAAAATGGATCTTTATATCCAGCAACTACGGATAACAAAGGTCCTGATTCTACATTACCACAGACTGCAGAATATATAACAGCATCCCAATATGGTTTGCTAGGATGTGTTGGTGAAAGAATTTGACTTGTACTTTGACCTCTTTGTTCATTACCAATATCCATTGTTTCTTTCAAAAGTTTTTCTTGACTCCTTTTGATTTCAAAAGTTGCTTTATCTAACTTTTCTTTATGACCATCAAAAGTTGTTATATCATCTAATAACCATTTTGGAAAAAATTTATATCTTTTACCAAGATATGATTTTAGTATAGTTTTTATTGATTGTTTTTTATTCATATTTCTCCTTATAAATTACTAATAAATTATCATACAAGTCAAGCTATTTTTTGTAAAAAACTAAAATAGGTTCAAACTTGAAATGTTGGTCATCAACCATTACTGAGTTCTTCACAGAACTGGCATCAATACCAATCATACGAGTCATCAACATCTTGTATGTTCCAATGTACTTACCACCCAAAGATTCTATAACATCGATAGAGTCTTGTTCGAGTGGAATGTATGTGTCACTACCTACTTTTATATCTGCAATATTCCAACAAATGTATCTGTTGTTTTTTAGATAACTAAAAGCAGTAGTCAATGTTGGTTTCAAAAAGTGGTCTCTCCAATCTTCGTAAGCACCAAACTTCTTGAAACTTTGGTTTTCATCTTGTGAGTATTGTTCCCTATTGAAGTATGGTGGTGAAGTAAATACAAAATCTAACTTACCCTCATACTTTTGGAAACTTGGATTGTCTCCAATCTCTTCACTACCATTGGTAAATAATTCAAATGTGTTAGGTTCGGCTTTTCCCCAAAATGGATTTGGTTCAAAACATTTATTGTTGTAGTAATTTGCAACAATTTCATATCTACCAGTTGTATCAGGATTTGGGTCTGTACCAATATAATGTAAGTTCCGTTGTGATGACATAGCTCCAAGAATACGACCACCCCAACCACTTGATGGGTCATAAACATATAATGTCTCATCACCTTCAATGTGTTTTGTAAAGTGTTCGTATAAAAATTTAGCAGTCAATGGTGGGAAGTTTACTGCAGGTTGTCCTAATCCCAATCTGAATATTTGTAGTGCAGTTGGAAATATTCTTTGTTTTCTATTGTATAACCTTACCCAATAATGATAGTATCTTTTCTCTCCGTTTTTTAGTTCGTAGAAACTTTCTATATCATTGTCTATTGTTCGTAAGTTTTGTTCAACAATATGTCCACTATTTATATAACCTTTCAATTCATCAGCCGTAAGTATAAGATATTTCTCATCACTATTTTCATCTTTGTCTCTCATCTGTAAAATAGTAATACCTTTTTTCTCGTTGTTATTATAGTGTACAAAAAATTCTTCGATGGTCATTCCCATCTCATCTCGTATAACAGATTTACCAAAACTATACATAGAGTCTTTGAACAATCCTCTCAACATAGCTTTTCTAAAATGGTCTCGTAAATCATCTTCTTTGAAGTGGTCGTATATAGAAGTGGCATTATCACTACTCACACCAGTACTGATTTTGGTTTTCAACATTGTAGGAAAGAATTGGTTCACACCACTTGCAAATTTATTGAAGTTTTTTACAACTAAATTTTCTTCATCGAAAAATGAATCTACATCATATCCGAATAACTTTTTCCAATTCTTTATTATTGTGTTTTCGTCTTGTCCAATGACAGGAGGTTGGCCGTTATCGTCCCATTGAGTGATAACATAATCACGAAGTTCATCAATCCAAGTATCTATATCAGTATTTGATTTATGTAATAACTCATCATAAGTGATGTTTATCGGATTGTTCTCATCCGTAATATTTGACCTTTCGTAAAAGGGTTTTTTCATTCGTAACCTATTTTATTTATTTTTTATTATGTATTCTTTTCCATATCTGCAATGAGTATTTCTCCTACTAATCGATAAGGTGGCGTGCCAGGTGTCTCCAAAATGTCTATACGATTTACCCATCTTGGATTCATTGTATCTCTTACTTGATACAATCCGTCTTTATGGCTTTGAGTATTTCTCAATATAACAAAGTCACCATAATCGAGAGGTCCACCCCACCGTTTCAAAAGATTTCTACTAACCGCTATAAACCGATACTCTGAAGCTTTTTGAGTCCTTATGCGCGTACCATCCGCGAGAATGTTCGGTGTAGAATCAGTTTGATACGGAACTGGTTCATACATAGTTACAGTTACCTGTAAACCTATGCTTTCTATCTCTTCAATTTTTTCATTGAGTTGTCTGTTATGAACAACCAACTTCTCAATAGTCATTTTGTAATTATCAGTTATCTCGACCAAAAAATATTTAGTCAAGATAAGATTCACTACTAAAGTGAATGAAAACATAAAACCAAATTTATGTCTCAATCTCATAGTTTCGTTCCTCTCATTATTAGTTATAAATATCATCTAAAAAACTAAAAATCGAATTTTTGTGGAGGTGGCGGGAGTCGAACCCGCGTCCTGTCTATTTTCAATACAAAGTCATTCACAACTTAGTAAGATTTCAAATCGGTAGAAATCAACAAACCACCATATCCCATTTTACACAGAATGGTCTAACTGATGAAATTTATACTCTATCACACGAGTTGGTGTCTAACTTATTTTATGACCGAGTGTTAGACAACTCAGTAACTTATGCAGCGTATGCGTAAGTTGGTTGGTCATTACCGATTGGTAACTCAGCCGAGTAATCATACTCAGCCAAGTGCCAATCAATGTCCAACCCTTCTAGCGATAATTCGCCAATTTGGATTGTGAGTCTTTTGTAACGAGACATACTCAATCTCTGTTGCACTTTATATCAAACAATACCAGTCGATACCAAGCACCCCCATATCTAATCTATTTCGGGATGACCATCCTCATTTATCCAATAAGAATTTCCATCATCCTCTTCAAATTGTTGTATCATTTCTAATACACGAATAACGGCATCCCAATCTTTATCATCATATGCCTGTTGTAATTCTTCCATTACTAATTCTACTTGACTTGGTGTCATAATCATCCTCGTTTTATTATAGTAACTATCTAAGAAAATAAGAAAAGTACGAATTTAATTAGTCCATACCAAGATAAAATAGAAAAACCAGGAAGAACTATCAACCATACAAATATATTTAGTAATGCTTTTTTATTTTGAGTTTCCATTATTCTCTACATTCCTTAGCCAATTTATATAATATCTTATTTTACGACCTAACTCTTTATCATCTGAATTTTCTTTTACCATTCTTTCTACTATGTGTATTGGTAATTTCATTATAACTCTCCTAAGATTTCTTCTTTGAATATCTCCACACCATTCTTTACATTTGTTTCCCAATCAGAATCCGCCTCATCATCTGCTCCATCTGTAATATATTTGAATGAGATAAATGGTACTTCAAAATTACGACATACCTTTGCCAAAGAATATGCCTCCATATCAACAACATCCCATTTGTCCCAATCACTTTCATCTATAGAAAAATTATCACCACTACCACAAGTTGTATTTTGACCTATTGGATTGAAATCCTCATTATGGTAACATTCAATAATATGTGGTTCTTCTTCAAATGGAGTTTGACCCAATTCAAATCCAAGTGGAGTTACATTCATATCTCGTTGTATAAATTTGGTACAATCTACAAGACTACCTTTTACATATTTTCTCGAACCAGCAGTTCCATAATTTATAACAATATTTATTCTGGCTTCATAATTTATTGCTCTGTCTACCAACAATCTTCTTGTTAGATGGTATGTTGCATTTATTTTACCAACTCCTGTATGTATTAGATTATGTGGTAAATAACTATCTAATTTATTGTCTGTCTCTATCTCTAATGCAGAAACTAATAGTATGTTCATTTGAAAATATCTCTCTCTAATTCTTTTGTTAGATTATAGAATACAAGACAAAACAATATATAAAATGGTACTTCTATCATTTCTTGAACCTCTCTTCTATTTTATCTGCTAACCAATCTACTATATCAGTAGACCAAACTACAAACATAAGTGCTAAAAATGCACCCCAACTTTCTAAATTACTCATTTTCTTTTTCCTCTTTAGTTTTCTTTTTACCAAAAATTTTATCCCAATTGTCGGCATATGTTTGATTCCAACCACCTCTCCACTTGTCTCCTTTACCAGCATCTTTATATCTTTTTTTGTCCATTTTTTCTTTTTGTAATATATTGTGTTCTTCAAATCCGTGTTTTGCATCACGACCTTTACTAATGTTTGCCATTATTGCCCCTTATATTTTACAACACTCCTAACTGATAAATCAAAATTTTCTACTCGTGGTACAAATTGTAAATCAACTAAAACTAAATTACCAACCACATTATATCCAGCAGTTTCTGCCAACTCATTTACTGCCTTTAGTGTTCCACCAGTTGCCAATACATCATCAACAATTACAACTTCATTCATACCTATTGGGCCACTCCAAGGTTGTATTTCTATTGTGGCACTTCCATATTCTAAATCGTATGTTTTCTTTACAAAGTCACCTGGTGTCTTTCCTTCTTTTCTTGCACATACCACACCACCACCAAAGTAAGTTGCTAAACCTGAAGCAAACAAATATCCACGAGAATCAATACCCATCCAATAATTAGGTAACCTAACTTGTTTACCCATATCAACAAGTGATGACCTAAATGTGTCTTCGTCTGCCAACAATGGTGATATGTCTTTGAAATTTACTCCCTCAATAGGAAAGTCTTTTACTTCTTTTATGTAATCTTTATAACTCATTTTACTCCACTACATTTGTTATTTGAATCAAAATAATAGCTACTGCTAATAATAAACTTACTATTGTTTTTAGTGTAGGTATTTCACCAATCAATGTCCAAGTCATAATACCAAATATCAAAGTACCTATACCAAAACCTATCAATCTCATATTCCAAAAAAATCCAAAATGTTCAAACGACCATTTTGTAGCATACCAAAATAATGGTGCTATAACCAGACTTGTACCAATTACAAATATCTGACTTGATAAAAATTTATATTTAGGCCAAACATAATGTGCCTGTAATTGAAAGAATGCACATATCGCACCAAGACATTGAAATAGTATAGACCAAACTAATTTGTTAGATGAAAGTGATTTTATCAGTATTTCTTTCATCGTGATAATAAGTGTGGTTTTGCTTCGATTGTTCCGTTTGATGTGACTCTGACGAATTCACATTTCGATTGAAAATCCAATACATCATTCGCGCCAACATATGAAAAAGCTGAGCGAAGACCATCACGAATATCAGATATGATACGGATGACCTTACCTTTGTATTCAATGATTTTAGAGTTTCCTTCAACATTTGAAGATTCTCCTCTGTCCAACTTACTATCAAGTGAGGCACTTCCTCTATATTTCTTGTAAAGTCTTTCATTTGGCCATTCTCCTTGTTTTATAATTTCACCTGGTGTTTCTTTCGTTCCTGAGAGTAACGAACCCACCATAACCGAAGAGGCTCCAAGACCCAATGACTTAGCCACATCACCCACATACCGAATACCACCATCAGCGATGACAGGAATACTATGATTGTCAGCAACGGAACAAACATCAATAAGAGCACTAACTTGAGGTACTCCGACACCAGTCCTGATTCTCGTCTCGCAGAGAGATCCATTTCCGACACCAACTCTAAGAGCGTCCGCTCCCCACTCAATAAGATCATTCGCGGCTCTTTTAGTGGCGATACTTCCCGCGACCACTTCCACATTTGTTTCATTTTTTATTCTCCTAATGGCTTCTTTGACTAATTGATGATGACCGTGGGCCACATCTATAAGTAGTACATTACAACCATTGTTTACTAATTCTTGAGCTCTCTCCATATAGTCACCAGTTACACCAACTGCTGCACATAAAGGTCTCGTAGACCAAAAGTCTTCATCTCTTTGAGCCTCATCGGCAAACCAAAGATGGTCTTGTAAATCTTCAAAATCAGATTTGGTTGGTGGTGAGTTCCAATGTCTTATTTTTTTATACCATTCTTGATATATTCTGTCGTGGTCTGTCCTATCTTTATCTGCACCACCTATATTGTACCAACTATCCCATTGATTCCAAAGTCTCTTCATATCTTTTGCTTGTTTTTCAATACTACGAAATCGATGTAAAACACCAACACTACCTTGGTCTAATAGTTGATTTGCCATTTGATATTCACAAATAGTATCCATTGGTGCTGCAACTATTGGTGTTCTATGTAGAGTTGTTTTCTTTGTAAAATTTGTATTTAGGTTTACATCTTGTCGAGATTTCAACTCTGAATATTTTGGTACGATATTTATATCGTCAAATGTAAGATTTTCTTTCATATAACCTTTATATTTTTATACAAATAAATAGTAACAATAAACTCCTGCCAATAAAATATATATAAACATTTTAAAGTATTCCCAAAACTCATCTTGTTTTGTAAATTTTATAGGTCGTTTTTTTCTATCGACCTTATCCCAATCTCCTAATCTACCCATACATCTCCAACGAAACTAACCACATTGCAATCATATATCCTAACCCTACACCGATACATATACCGATTATAATGTATTGAATTTTTTCATCATCTGGTAAGTTTCTAATCATTAAATATTTTCTTTCCAACTTTGGAATTTTCAATTTGAGTTAGCATATTTCTGATGTCTCTCAAATCATTTTCTATTTGGTCAAATTGTTTGTCTATTCTCGTATCAATTTCATCAAGTTCTTTATCCAATACATTACCCAAACGAGTACTAACTCTACTATCAACATCTTTGATATGATTGTTTACAACCTCAATAGTTTCTTTCATCTTCAAATCATTGTCGAGTGTAATGTCCCATTGTTTTTCAAGGTCATCAATACCACTAAGTATCTTATCAAGAGCTTCATCAATCTCTTGTCCTTTATCAACAATCTTAGATAGTCTTGTCATATTATCCAATATACTTCTCAACTCATTTGTGTATAAACGAATAGTCTTTGGATTCGAGACATCTACAAATGCAGATACCTTTTCATCTATCTCTTTATATCTAACATCCCATTCAGATGTTTGTTTCTTTACTTGTTGTAATCCCATTTGTAATCCAACTATTACGGACACAATGATTGACAACACTAACACAATTGCATTCTTCATAATGTTACCTCAATACCAATTTTAGCTTTATAAAATTCTTTACCTTGTAGTTTGGAAATCTCACCAGTATTATATAATCGTATTTTTTCTGTCAATGGATATGATGTTTTGAATTTGTTTTCAAACTCAAAAGTGTCTCTACCATCATCTTGACTTGGTGGAAAATATCCATCAAATGAAAATTCAACATCTACTTTATCCCAATACTTTTTCTTCGTACTACCACCAAATGATACGAATGTTTCAAAGTTTTTACTGAACACATTCTCATCACTATTACGACTTGTGAATCCAAAAGAAAGTCCTTTCCAACTTCGTCTTGAGTCAATCTTTAGATATCTTACACCTTGACTTTCTTTATTCATATACTCTGGTTTAAAGTATATACCATTGTCAATTTTTACCCAAAACAAATCGTCTATATAAAACTCTCCAAGTTCTCTTTCCCATTGTCGGTTGAAATAAAAGTTATCTTTACTTATTCCAATACTAACTTCGTAGTCATCAGGATTTGGTTGTACATTTGGTGTACGAGCAGCAAATGAACTGAATAACATTACACCTGCTAATAAACTATCTAATATCATTTTATCTCCAATAATAATTTAACTGCCATTATCAAACTGAATAATGCTATACCACCTATTAAATACACCATTATTTATCTCCAACTCCGAAGTATTCTAAAATACCCCATATTACTGCCAAACTAACTACAATAAAAATTATAAAATTCATTTTATCTCCAAGGTAACATTGTCATCCCTACCTTATTCAGTAAGAACTCTATTATAATTACACCTACTAAACCACCGACTATTTGCCAAACCCACCATTTCCAACCTTCTAAGTTATCAGCCCATTGACGAGTCTTAGAGTTTCTAGCCTTATCATATAGACCACTCTTTTCACCTATCCTACTAGCCCAATAGTTTGGGTCTACTGCATTCTTTATTCCTTTCAATATCTTTATTATCATATCTTACTTTCCAGTAAATGGTGACTTCAAAAATTCAAGTAACCCATCTCTAACTTTTGTCATAAAAATATCTTCAGAACCTCTAAAGTTTCCAACTATATTTTTTCTACGAGTATACTTTCTTTTAGTAGTAGTTTTCTTTGGTCTACCCATAACTTACTCCTCTCCATTTTTATGCCAAGGGTACATTCCCTCATCATTTATTAAATATCTTTTGTCTTCTCCAGACTTCCTTTTATAAATAGTGTGTCCATTATCTGGACTCTCATAAATATTATTTTTATCTTTTTCCCATTTTTTAGAATTTTTTTCTATATCATCATCTATAAATTTTAGTTCAATTCTATGTAGTACTTCAAAAATTTTATCAGTTGTTTCTTCCATATTTCTAAGTAATCTTAGTATCTTTCTTTCATTATCTTTTTTCATCATTCACCTTTATTGGATATTTTATTAGTTCAATTTTATTACCACTTGGGTCATCAATATATCTACTGATACTACCATCACGATGTAATACACCACCCAATGGTCCCAAGTCTTCAGTTTCAAAAGCAATGTGAAATGGATGTTCATCATCAACCACAAGTGCTAATTTTATATTATCCCATTGTAACATAGCCCAAGTATCATCACAATATATAATCATACAATCATAATTGTCCATATACCAAGCAACAGATTCCTTTACATTATCAACTTGAATTGCTATATGGTCTATTCTTTGCATCTTACCACTCCCATCCTTGAAATGGTATACGAAGTAAATAATATGGTTTCTCGTCTATGTAAAACATATCATTTACAGCCCAAGGATTTATTTCTTCAAATACAATTCTATCTATAATAATTTCTTTTGTTTCTTCTCGTTGATAATCTGGTATATCATTCCAACCAAAACCCTCTACGATTTGAATTTCAAAATGACAATAGTTATCTCGTCCTGGTACTAACTGATATGCTATAATTTCAGGTCGGTCTGTAGATTGATTGTGTTCCGATAATAGAATTGGTGTTTCGTATCTTCTACTATAACTGTCTTGTCCTTTTGCAAAAGTAAACATAAAAGTAACAATTACTATTAGTAGATGTAGTATAGATAGATTTATTTTTTTCATTAGGATTCTCCTACTATGTGTTCAGATGACATTATTTTTTTCCAATATTTATGTTCTGCAATTTCGACTATGGTCATAAATTCTTCTGCGGTTAGTATTTCTTTTTTACCTTTTAGTGATAACAGATTATAGTGTTCCAATATTAGGTCAATTATTATGTGGTCTATTTTTGATTTCATACCATAGTCCAACCATCATCCAAAAACTTTTGTATTTTTTTATATTTCATTATTTGAGTTTCATTTCCTTTTTGAATTGTTACCTTTTCATTACGACCTGGTTTTTTCTCAATTCTAATAGTGTTGTCAATTCTTCTATCGTGAATTGTTATACCATTCAAGTGGTCGATTTCGTGTTGTATACAAACAGATTCCAATATTCTATTCTCTTGGTCTTGTTGCATATTACCCTTGTCCCAACCACTCTTACCTTCTGAGTTTTCTTCAGCACCACTAAAGTACCATTGACTCTCTTCTTGTGCAGTAGAAACTACTATGTCCCTATACCTTTGTGTGGGTATTCCTTTGCCAGGGTAAGATAAACAACCTTCATAATAAGTAATCGGAGTTTCCTTTGATACAATCTTCGGATTGATGAGTACCAAAGGTTCACGAACATTGACAATGGCCACTTGTGCATCAATTCCCACTTGATTAGCTGCCAACCCAATACCGTCTTTTCTTTCGTTATGTATCTGAAATAATTCCGTTGCGATAGCCAATCCCTCTTCAACTGACACCTCCCGTAGTTTCTTTTTTATTAGTGGATTGTGATTTTTATTACAATCAATTACTGGTTTCAACTTTACTCCTATATAGTTCTGCATCGTGTTCGTCACGAGCTAAAAACTTAGTACCATCTTTCAAAGTGAATTGTTTGTATCCACCCCAAAACTCTTCTTTCTTACTTTTCTTTTTTGACATTTTTACTTTTCTCCCATAGTTCGTTTATTGATTTAGTGTCCCCACCTTGTTTGATGAGAGCATCTTTTCTTGTCATTATTGTAAGTGGAACATCAGCTAATGATGGTGGTCTTCCCCACTCATCACACATAATCTGTTCTTCTAACCATTCTTTCTTTGTCATTACTAACCTGTATGTTTGTTTATAAAATCTTTTTGTTTTTGTACTGCCTTCCTCAAAGCCGCCTTTTTCTCTTTTTGTCTATCAAGAAGAATTTGTTGTTTGGTTCTTCTTTTAGTCTTTTTCTTTTTAGGTTCAACCTTTGTAGGTGGAAGTGTACCTTT
>Ga0163111_10000436_pt1 | contig 24980 bp, 28 predicted proteins | sample CRUFie1St18metaG_FD_109645 | JGI IMG/M metagenome (GOLD analysis project Ga0163111, IMG submission 109645) | Marine microbial communities from the Costa Rica Dome - CRUD Field 142mm St18 metaG | ecosystem: Environmental > Aquatic > Marine > Oceanic > Photic zone | place: Costa Rica: the Eastern... | reverse complement strand
TGCTCTTCTAGAAATGGTAGGATCTGGTGCTGTATCAAATCAGGTTGCTGATGTAACAGAAGCAGAAGTTATAATTATTATTGGCTCAAATCCTACAGTTAATCATCCAGTTGCGGCGACATTTATGAAAAATGCAGCAAAAGAAGGAAAGACTCTAATTGTTATGGATCCAAAAAGAACGGATATATCTCGTCATGCAAATTATTATCTTCAATTTAAACCTGATACTGATGTAGCAATGCTAAATGCCATAATGAAATCAATTATTGATCAAGATCTAGTAGATAAAGAGTTTATCAAAAATAGAACTAAAGATTATGATAAATTAAGAAATCATTTAAAAGACTATTCTCCAAAAATAATGTCAAAAATTTGTGGGATACCAGAAGAAACTTTAAATGAGGTTGCTAGATTATACGCAAAATCAAAAGGTTCTATGATCTTCTGGGGCATGGGTGTGTCTCAACATATTCATGGTACTGACAATGCTAGAGCGCTAATTTCACTTGCGTTAATGACCGGTCAAATAGGAAGACCTGGCACAGGTTTACATCCATTGAGAGGACAAAATAATGTTCAAGGTGCCTCGGATGCAGGTCTAATTCCAATGGTATTTCCAGACTATCAAAGAGTTGATAATCCCGAAATAAATAAGTTCTTTGAAGAGTTTTGGGGATCTAAACTAGATAAGAATCCGGGGTTAACTGTTGTTGAAATTATGGATGCTATTGTAGCTAAAGACCTAACAGGGCTATACGTGATGGGTGAAAACCCAGCTATGTCAGATCCAGATCTTAATCACGCAAGAAAAGCTTTATCAAGTTTGGATCATTTAGTAGTCCAGGATATATTTATTACAGAAACTGCATTTTTTGCAGATGTAATATTGCCAGCCTCTGCATTTCCTGAGAAAACAGGTAGTTTCACTAATACAGATAGAAGAGTCCAACTTGGGAGACAAGCTGTTAACCCACCAGGAGAAGCAAAACAAGACCTTTGGATTATTCAGAAGATTGCACAAGGTATGGGACTTAATTGGAATTACAGTGGTCCTCAAGAAGTGTTTGAAGAAATGACACAATGTATGCCAACTATAGCGGGTATAACATGGGAAAGATTAGAAAAAGAAGACTCAGTAACTTATCCATGCAATACAGAAGATGATCCAGGTCAACCAGTTATTTTTACTGATGATTTTCCTACACCTGATGGTCTCGCATCATTTAAGATCTCTCCCTTTAAGAATGCTGATGAACTTCCAGATAAAGACTACGAGTATATTCTTATTACTGGAAGACAGCTTGAGCATTGGCACACAGGTAGTATGACTCGAAGAGCTAGTCTATTACATGAAATTGAACCCGATCCTTTTGCTAATATTTGCCATGAGGATATGAAGAAGTTAGGTGTTAAAGATGGTGACATTATTACAATTCAATCTCGAAGAGGTAAAATAGATGTCTATGCTCGAAGAGATGATGGGCTACAATTAGGCCAAATATTTGTTCCGTTCTGTTATGTTGAAGCAGCTGCTAATGTATTAACGAATGCTGCTCTTGATCCGGATGCAAAAATTCCTGAATTTAAATTCTGTGCTGTGAAAATTTCAAAAAAAACAGTACATTAAGTTTGCCAGATAAACCTCTTAATGAATTTCTAGATAATCTCAAAGATTTGATTAATAAGGACATACTTTTAGATAATAAATATTTTTCTAATATTTTTAGTAAAAAAGTTAAAAGTTTAATCACATAACACTTTTAGATTTTTCAACAACTAATATAGTATCTTTTGCAACTCCCACATCATGAACTCTGAGATATGTTATGTCCTTAAGAGCGCATATAGCAAATGATACCAGATTAGCAACTTTTAAATCATTTTTAGTTTCTACCCCATCATATAGTTTTGATGAAAATCTTTTATTACTTGAGCCTATACAGATATTATTATGAATTTTGAATAGATGATCTAAGTTTCTAATTATTGTTAGGTTATCATCTCCAGACTTTCCGAACCCTATACCAGGGTCAATAATTATTTTCTCTCTTTCTATGCCAGCTTGGATACACGCATCTATGCGTTCATTAAAAAATGAATCAAGCTCGGACAATATGTTTTCAAACTTTTTAATTTCTCCTTTCTTATGTTCCTCGGGCATATGAGTCATAATGAAATTAGAGCCTGATTCAGCCACACATTCCAACATTCTTGAATCATTTAATCCAGATGAGACATCATTAATAAATGCAATATTTTTATTTTTAAAGTTTGTTATTACATCACTTGATCGAGTGTCAATGCTTATAGAGACATCAAATTTTTCACTAATAAAATTAATCACTGGATCTAATGTCTGTATTTGATCTAAGTGACTTACATCTGAAAAACCAGATCTTGTCGATTCTGCACCAATATCAATTACATCAACTCCATGTTTAATCATATCAGCAATGTGTTGTTTAGCTGAATTTAAATCATAATATAAACCTCCATCTGAAAAACTATCGAGAGTGAGATTAAGTATTCCAATAATTTTTGTCATAAGTTTTTTTGTTTATAGATATATATTTCATCTTTGAGATCTATTGTCATTAGGTCTTTAGCAATAAGCACATCATGACTTGTATAGTTTTTAAGATTTTTTAGTATTTCATCATCTGAGGATCCATCTAGAGACAAAACATGATTTAAAATAGTAAGCCTAGGTTTAACTTTATTTACAATATTGCTCAGCTGATTTATATCTGTGTGATAAGAAATAACCCCTTTTGCTTTTGGAAAGTTTTTAAGTGTACGTTCAGATGCATGAGCTATTTCATGAATTAAAAGATCACAATCTTTTGCCTTTCTTATTATATTTTCAGTATATGTGGTATCACCAGAAATAATCATGCAATATTTATCATTATAAACTTTAAAACCAAATGCGTGAGTGAACGGCTCATGTTTTACAGAAAAAGCTTCAATAGTTAATCCATTTTTATTAATCTTAAAACCATCTTCAATTATTGTAATATTTGATTTTAAATTTTTTTTATCTAATCTTTCTGGTGCTTTACTTCTAACATTTATATCTTCTTTATATGATTGCAAAGTACTATCAACGAAATTTTTAGTTCCTTTTGGTCCAAATATATTTAATGGTGAGTTTCTATGATATACCCAACCAGTCATTAGAATATCAGCAAATCCAAGTATATGATCAGAATGAAGATGAGTGAAAAATATATTATGTATCTCATTTGGTAAAACATTAGATTGATTTAATCTCAATAATGCTCCCCTACCTGCATCAAACAAAAACTTATCTTTTTTATGCTCAACCAAAATTGATTGAGAGAATCTGTCAATATTTACCCGGGGTGTACCGCTCCCGAGTATTGTTATTTTTATTAAATCTGCATAAATACTAGTTGATGTGAACAATAATAGTAAAAAAATAAACTTTCTCATTATAGTATTGTAATATAAGTCACTACATATGGATAATAAAACTAAAATTGATATTACTTCCTCAGAAAGACCGATTACATCGGAAATAAAAGTATTTGATGAATATAAAAAAGAGAGGTCATTTCCTATAACTGGTGAATTGCCCCTTACAATCTATTTAGATAAACAAGAAATAGTTACACTAATGACCCTAGGTCATTATCCTGAAGCTCTAGTTATTGGATATCTTAGGAATCAAGGGATAATTAATAATCTGTCTCAGTTAAAATCTGTTCATGTTGATTGGTCAGTAAATTCAGCAGCTGTCACATCTAATAATCTTGATATTACTAAAATTAGTAACAAACTGAAACACACAGTAGTAACCTCTGGATGCGGTCAAGGGACATCTTTTGGCGGTATTATGGATGATCTTAAAGAAAAAAAAGTAGGGCTACATAAAATTAAACAATCTACAATCTATAAACTGTTGAAACAGTTGCATGATAAAAATGAAATATATAGAAAATCAGGTGCAGTTCATGGTTGTGCCTTATGCAGCAGTGATGAAATATTAGACTTTGTTGAAGATGTAGGTAGACACAATGCAGTTGATGCTATTGCTGGCCATATGTGGCTTAATGCATTGGAGGGTGAGAATAAGATATTTTATACCACAGGTAGATTAACTTCAGAAATGGTAATCAAAGTTGCTCAAATGAATATTTCTGTTCTTCTTTCTAGATCAGGGATTACTGAGATGGGATTGAATGTAGCAAAAGAAACAAACGTTACATTGCTAGGCAGAGCAAAAGGTCGACATTTTCTAGTTTATAACGGAAAAGATAATATAGATTTTGATGCTATTCCAGATCCTAGACCTGATGGTGCCTCTGATATATGGAAAAGAAGATAGTTTTATATTAACTTATTAGTAATTTCGCCTATTGAACTTACAGACACAGTCACTGATTCTCCAGATTCAATAGGACCAAGACCTGAATTAGTGCCGCAAGCAATAATATCTCCTGGATGAAGTGTCATATCATGAGATAAGAAACTTACAATTTCATAAACATTAAAAAACATATCGCTTGTTTTATAATTTTGTTTTATGTCACCATTTATTGTTGTTGTGATAGTAAGTTTCATAGGATCAATATTATCAACAATACTTGGTCCAAAGATTCCAAAAGTGTCGTAACTTTTGGATCGTGTCCACTGGTCAAACGTTGGATCCTTTTTTACAAGATCCATAGCAGTTACATCATTAATACAAGTGTAACCAAAAATATATTCTTTAGATATATCACTTGATATATCTTTACAAGTTTTCCCAATTACGATACCTAGTTCACCTTCAAAAAAAATACTTTCATCGTAGCTTTTTGGTCTAATAATATTAGCACCTTGATCTATAATAGATGATACAGCTTTGTTTAGATAAAGTGGATTAGCTGGTTTAGACAGGCCTTTTTCATTAGCTAATGATTGATAGTTATTCCATAAAGCAATCATCTTAGATGGTTTACACGGATTCTTTATCTGAGCCTGACTGACAGAATGGACAATATCCGTCTTGTTTGGTTTATCAAACATATTGCCCTCATAAACAGTTATTTTATCATCAGATAGGGTACCAAAATGCTCTTCATTGTTTATTAAATAAGTTACCCAATTGGACATAAGATATCATAATATAAATCTTGGAAAATTTTAATATATATATCAAAATTTTATAAAATAAACTGTCAAATAAAGAAATTTGAACTAAAATGTTTTTAGATGAACTTACTTACAAAGATGCTTAAGAAAAAGAATTACTCTCCCAGTTATGTCTGTGAAATTGGAGTATGGCATCCAAAAACATCTAATATAAAATATTATATTGAAAAAGATATTAAAACTTTATTAATAGAGCCTGATCCCGAGTCTATTGCATTAATAAAAAAAGAATGGGGTAGCAGAAAAAATTTAATACTAAAAACTTTTGCATGCACTGATTTTGAAGGAACAATCGATCTTCATAAAGCAGGAAGCTCATCTTTTGTCTCTTGTTCTAAAAGTAGTCCTGCGCTTGTGAATGATTCGTTTGATATTGATAAAAATGACTCAATAAAAGTTGATGCAAAAAAGTTTTCTAGTGAGGATCCAGGCGATATAAACCTGATATCTATAGATACAGAGGGTTCAGAATGGTTTGTAATTAAGCACATGTTAAGCAGACCAGATGTAATATCAATAGAGACACATGGCGGTTATTATATTAACCCCTATATTAAAGAAATTAAGAAATGGATGGATGAATATAATTATAAAATATGGTTCAAAGATAATAGCGATTCAGTTTACGTTAAAAATCATGCTATAGATATAAATCTTTATGAAATTTTAAATTTATATCTTAAAGATATTCATCTTTTTTTTAGACAATATATTAAAGGTATAAAATTATTTTTTAGAAATTTATGAATAGAAGAACACCTAAAATATTGATAATTAGATGTGGTTTATTAGGCGATACCGTAGATGCTACAGTAATCGTAAAACCATTAATTAACTATTATGGTGAGGATTTAAAGATTGATTGGCTAACGAAGCCAAATTTACATAATCTATTCACATTTGATTCAAGAATATCTCCATTATTCATAAGATTTACTAAACTACCTCTTTTGTTTAATATAGATAAACTTAAAGTTATTTTAAATTCCTACCGCAGTCCATACGATGCTGTAATAAATTTAGAAGTTGGAGCAAAATTTGATAGCCTAGTCAGATTAATAAAATCTGATATTAAAATAGGACGTCCTTACAAATACGTCGATATTCAATACAAAGATGAACACAGGATAGAGCATCAACTAAGAATATTAAAATCTCATTTTACTGATTTAAAAACTAATAGTTTATATCCATATCTAAACGGATCTGATACTGATGTCAAAAGAAAATACAATATTCATAACAATTATGTCGTTTTGTGCCCGACTAATAGTCACGTTGAAAAGAAAAGCTATCGTAGTTATAGATCATGGCCAATAAATAATTGGAAAATATTGATTACTAAGATTTTACGCAAAACAAATTTTGATATTGTAGTCACAGGTACTAATGATGAAATAAACTTTATAGAACAATTAGATTTATATAATAAAAGAATTCATAATTTAACAGGCAGAACAAGCATACCTGATTTGGTCAATATTATGAAATTTAGTGAGTGCGCTATCGCAACAGATAGTGGCTCTGTACATGTTGCAGGTGTAAAAGCTAAAAAGGTTATCGCTCTTCATGGTCCGACTTCATTTAAAGAGACTGGGCCATATGGAAATGGTGGAAATTTAGTACTAGAGGCAAATATAAACTTACCATGCTCTCCTTGTTATAATACCGATGTAATAAAAATGTGTAAATCTAATAAGTGTATGACTAACCTGACTCCTGATATTGTCTTTAACTTTATAATTCAGAATGGTCTAACACAAAAGAATAATAATGTATTGAAATTTAAAAAAATAATCTAAAGTTATTTCTTGTTAATATAACGAGAAATATGACTTAGTAGAGATTCTGTTGCATTCCTTTTTAATCCTTTATCAGAAACGTCTTCAGATAAGTCTTTAATAATATTATTTATTTTATCTGATAGCTTTGAATAGTTACCTAGATCTCTAATCAACAAAATTATGATAAAGACCAGTATAGGGAACATAACCATAGATGTTATTGTGTAAGCATTTATAAATAATTCATATGTCATTTTTTTGCTTTTTGTAATTGTTCTAATTTCTTTTCCATCAGAACATCAATCTCATCTTCAATTTTCTTATTTTCTATTCTAGCTTTTTTAATATTTATAACTCCATTTTCAAATTCTTTCCAAACTTTTATCCTCTTATTTAAAGCCTCTAGAGTGACTATGTGGTAATGTTTTTGAAGGCGAGTCATACTGCTTATAAACGGGCTGAGTATATCATTTCTAGCATCGTACCTACATTTAAGATGCTCGGATGACTCGGTTAGAAGCATATTTTTATCTACTTGTTTTTTGAGTAAGTTCTTTCCTTTTTCTGAAAATTCACATTGAATCATCTGGTTGTACGATTTATTTCTAGCCTCAGAAAAAGTATACTCTGGAAATTGATATACAATATTATCTGATATTACTTTCCCATCAACAGAAATATCATGATCAAAATTTGAACTTAATATTACCGTGATATCATTAAAACCTACAGGCAGGATTCTTAAAAAATAATATTCACTATATATCCTACTAACATAATCTCCATTAATATATAATTTACCATAGCCTTCCGTTGGTATATTGTTCTGCATATTTTTTTCTGGAGTAAATTTAAAGTTTTTAATACTGGTTTTGATTTGATAAAAAGGCTTATTTTTAATCAAATTAATTTTAACTTCAGGAATATTTTGGCTTGTAACTTCAACTTTTGGATTGTAATACTCTTTCCAAAATTTTATTCTCTCTTCATTGTCTTCATGTGATAAAGCTAAGTTTGTAGTTAAGAATAGAGCGCCTAAGAAGATAATTATATTTTTCATCTAGGGTCAATAGTATCAAAATGTATAGAAAAGTTCCCACTTTTCTTGTCTTTGTAATAAAGTTTTAAAGTTTTTTCTATGACTGTAAAAGCAATATCGTCCCAAGGGATTTCAGATTCGGCAAAAAGCTGAACTTCCTCACTTTCTGGCCCTGGGGAATACTTGCCGTTTAAGAGTAAACCTCGATACATCATATAAATCTGACTTATGTGACGCAAGTCACACATGAAAAAGAGTTTAATCTCATCTGATTCTGCATTAGCTTCTTCATAAGTCTCCCTTAATGCGCCCTCGGCTACAGTCTCATTGTTCTCTAAAAATCCTGCCGGCAGAGTCCAATATCCACTTCTTGGATCAGTTGCCCGTTTACAAAGTAGTATTTTATCTTCCCATTCTAATATACATCCCGAGACCACTTTGGGGTTTTCGTAAAATATCGTTTCACATTTATCGCAAACAGAGCGTTTCCTATTATCACCCTCGGGTATTTTATATGAAGTTTTGAATCCACAGTAAGAACAATATTTTTGTTGAGGTTTTTTTATCATCAATCAAGATAAGTTTAACATAATAATTAAATCTTCATGCTAAATAAAGTTAGGGGTTAATATTGGGCTTTAATATTATCTTTTTATTAAATATCTCTGTATAATATTTCGAAACTGTTAAGTCCCCATCGTCTAGAGGCCTAGGACACTGCCCTTTCACGGCGGCAACAGGGGTTCGAATCCCCTTGGGGACGAGAAATATGTCAAAAAATCTCCAATAAATCATAGAAATGAACAAGATTATATGTTTGGATGTTATAAACAAACATGGAAAGAACTTGAATAAGAATCTGCAGACAAAAATTCGATTCAGAACAATGATACGTGTATATCTTATATCTTTGTTCATAGTCATGCCTATTATATTTATCATTTGGTATATATCTAGATAACTGTAGATTTAATAATCTTAAATACAATATATTTTTCTAAAACGACATTGATTATTAGAGAGATCAATCTCCTGACTAGTAAATAAAGCTACTGATAAAGTTCTAGAAATCTTGATATTCTCTCTATTACTCTTTTCTTTCCAAGAACGTAACATAAGTCATCAATTGATGGTGCATTCAGCTTGCCAGTTGTTGCAAATCTTATCAAAGGTCCAACATCCTTAAATTTTAAAGATAAATCCTTGCAAGTTTCCTTAACGCATGCACTTATTGAAGCTTTGTCATGGAAGTCAATACTAAATAATTTTGAAATAATATTTTTTAAGATACTTTCTGTTTGTTCTTTATCATAATCTTTAATATCTAAAAAATTATATTCAAGTTCGTTTTTATAAAAATACACTATGCTATTAGCAATATTTTTCATAGAGTATTCTCTTTCAATACCTAATGCTAATATATCTTTTAGATACTGATTTTTTTCCGGTTTATTGGGTAAATTCTTTGATAACAAAAATGGTAGTATTTCATCAGCAATGTTATCAATACTATCATTTTTAATATAATACTGGTTTAACCAATTAAGCTTATCTATATCAAATGTTGCTGCAGATTTAGTAATTCTATCAAGGTCAAATAACTCAATCAATTCAGGTACACTAAATACCTCTTGATCTCCAAATGACCAACCCGTTTTTGCCAAATAATTTATTATTGCATCAACCCGATAACCTTCATTTAGAAAATGATTTATATCAACAGCTCCATGTCTTTTTGATAATCTTTTACCATCAGTGCCATGAATCATAGGTAAATGAGAGAAACTTGGAATTTGTGCATTAAAAGATTTAAATAAATTTATCTGTACCGGTAAATTACTTAGATGGTCATCTCCACGTATTAGGTGTGTGATACCAAGGTCAATATCATCGATAACAGATGTAAGGTTATATGTAGGTACCCCATTGGATCTCAATATGACTACGTCAAAAAAGTTTTTAGGGTCAAAAGTTACTTCGCCATGAACAGAGTCATTAACTACAATACTTTTTTCTTTTTGATTTTTAAATCTAATAACGTATCCCTCCTTATTTAATCTATTTTCATATTGAATGGAAAGGTCTGTTTCTTTAGTCTTTTCATTGACCTCGACTTTGTCATAGTAAGCCATATCATTTTCTAAAAGCTTTTCTATCTTATTTATATAATGCTCAAATCTTTTAGATTGATAAATAATCTCGTCGTCATGATTCAATCCAAGTTGATTTAGTGCAGATATTATAGAGTCTTTATATTCGCTAGTACTTCTTGTTGTGTCGGTATCATCTATCCTCAAATAAAACTTACCATTATTTTTTTTTGCATATAACCATGCGTATAATGCCGTTCTTACACCACCAATATGAAGCCATCCTGTTGGGCTTGGTGCAAATCTTGTTATAATCTTCATAATGTCATTTTAAAATCATTTATTATCGCCCCAGGTAATCTCGCACTAGCTGTTGATCTCTCTTCGTATGTGCCAGAGTCAATTAATAAATCTCTTCTGGTTGTGAGACCTATCAGATTTGGGCCTAGCATGCTATATACACTATCATCGAACCTCATTGTATTAATAGGTGAAGTAAGTTTCCCATTTTCAATTAGGAAACATCCAAACCTAGTCAAGCCTGTGATTCTACCATTGTTTCTATCCGAGAAATTTAAATACCACAAATTACTTATGTATATCCCGTTGTTAATAGTACTTAAAATTTTTTCACTGCCAATTGTTCCTTCCTTCATATCAATTGAGCAGGGATATTCATGAGGACTTGATGCATTATGTACAACCGAATACTCAATAGACGATCGTGGAGAAGTTAATGATTCTGTGAATTCTCCATTAGTAATCATCTTTATATTATCAGGTTTTATAAATCCATCAGTATTAAAATTAGGAGATAAGCCATCTTTGATATTTTCATCAATACAAACAGACTTATTTAAGCTTCTTTCTTTCTTATTTAATAAGTGAAGGGGGCTTGTTCCAATTTTATTAGATTTATAGCTAAAGCCTCCCCAAGACATCATATCAATAATTTCATTTAATGCTGATGGTTCAAGATACACTGTATAATGACCAGTATTTATATTCTTTGATGGGTTTGATAATATTTCAAGTTTTTTGAGGCCATTATTTAATATAAGATCGTATTTTGATCTATCCCATGTTTTTGAGGAATAGTTTAATTTTATTGCATTATTATTTTTATTATAAATCGAATAATCAAAACTAAATGAGAAGTTAGAGTGCCAATTTATTTGCCCTAAAGAATTAGCAAAACCTGTATAGATATAGCCTGATGAATATATTCCTACAAGATCGAGTCCTTTTGCTGACATTATTATGTAGTCTAAAATTTCACTATCATCAATTGATGATTTAGTTTCAGAAACACTTGTCGAATGAACAGAGTTTGCATACATTAAATAAGGATCTTTTGGCAAATCTGGTAGCTCCCTTTTTAAATAATTTAATGCCTTAATTAATGTAGATATATCTCTATCAACATTACCATTAAGCCTTAAAGAAGATTTAAGATTTCTTTTTTCTTTATTAGATAAGCTTAATGTAACTGATATTTGCTTTACATTCCCGGCTTGCCTAATTTTTGCTTTGTTCAATCTAACAAATGTTGATTCTTCGGCATCAAAGTTTACTATAAGAATTTCGTTACTGCTGATATTTTTAAAGAGTTCTTTTGTTATTTTTTCAAAATACTCCCTCATGACTCCCCACCGAATATATCAATATTCTTAAACAAACAAGATGGAGTTGCATGACCAACAAAAATTGTTTGATTTGGTTCTCCTTTGCCGCAATTTGCCGTTCCTAAAATAGAAAAAGATGATTCATCTCCTACTAAATCTAAGTTATGCCAGAATTCCTTTGTAATTCCTCTATAATTAGGATTTTTTACTAATCCTTTTAACTCTCCATTTTTAATAACTGTTCCTTTTTCGCAACCAAATTGAAACTTATTTCTATAATCATCAATAGACCAAGAGTTATTTGTTTCCAATAAAACTCCATCTTCAATAGAACTGACCATTTGTTCAAATGTAGAATTTCCAGGTTCCATATTAATATTTCCCATTCTATCAATTGGTGGTCTGTTCCAGCTTGTTGCTCTTGAACATGCAACAAAATCTTGGTCTGCTCTTTGGGCTGAGTAGTAACTTCCAATAGGTCTTATAAGCTTACCATCCTTAATTAAGAATTGTTTTACAGCTTCTGTTCCATCATCGTCAAAGTTGTATGTAGCTAATTCAGACTCCTGATTCGGGTTAAAAGATATATTGAGTTTGTCTGACCCATACTGATAATCTCCAAACATATCAAGATTAACAAAACTAGAGCCAGCATAATTTCTCTCATCACCCAGAATCCTATCAAGTTCTAATGGATGTCCTATTGATTCATGAATTTGCAGAATCATCTGATCAGGAGCAATAATAACATTACATTTTTTATCAGGACAATTTTCTGCCATAGACAATTCAATAGCATCACTTGCTATAATTGAAGCCCGGCTTATAAGGTCAGAATCTTTAAGAAAATCATATCCAATCTGCCTTGCATGAGCATGTCCGCCATAAGTTCTTGTTTGTATTTGTTTTTTATATTCTGCACATGCAACAAGCTGAGGAAGTATATATGAAATATTTTGTCTAAACTTACTTCCATTTGTGTCTGTAAAGAGAGTCTCAACTTTATTGTATCTAAAACTTGCTCCCCAATTAGAAATAGCAGATTTTGCCTTTAATGCTTTATTGATTTCCATTAAATAATCAACTTTATCTTTATTAGATTCTCTTGCCCAACCATCTTTTTCTTTAGTAAAATATTTTCCATTATCTACTGCATTGATTGGAGGTATTGGCTGATGAATTAAATGTCCTTTTGAAAAATTAGCCCACTTTTTAGCTTCTTCGGTCGCTCTAAGTATACCCTGTCTTGTTAAATCACTTGTAGCTCCATAACCAAAACCTCCGTCATGAATAACTGTGACCATTAAGCCCTCATCTTCAATAATTTCGATAGGCTCAAGTACATTTCTAGTGACAGAAAGTATATTAGTATATTTACTAACAAACCTAAATGAGCAATAGTCTACACTAGGTAGATATGTATTAATTTGATTTAGAAACTCATCTTTCATGATTTAGTGAAAAAATATATTGTATCATTTAAGTAGAATTATGCATAAGATTTATCTTCTCATCAAATAGTCAAAAGATAAGTATAAACTTATGGTGTTTTAATTTTTGTGCTTATCTTTTTTAGTATGTAAATCATTTAGCTTGATATATTTAAGGTAAGTATTAAACATTGTTGTAATTGCTACTTTAAATCCATTTTTTCCTTGGAAAATTCCACCTTTTATAATCAGCTTTTTGAAAAAAGCAAATAACCCTCTAATTATTGGTCTAATATTTGAAGGTTTTTTACCGTCAATAAATAATTGTTTAGCGCTCATGCTACTTCTAAAATTCATCTTATCAACCCACTCATCCATTGAGTCATATGTATTATGTATTATGTGGCTTTTGCTTTTATATGTGCTTGAACTAACAACTGCAGCATGATCTGCTCTTGTGTCATAATTAACTTTTGATTTGTTATATAACCTAGTTACATTATCCGGGTAAAATCCTGCGGCTTTAATCCATTCTTCAGCGCAATAATTTTTTCTTCTAAATGAATAACTATCATAGCTTTCACTGTCTAAATCAAGCTTTAAGACAAAATCAATAAGATCGCTATCTAAATACTCATCGGCATCTAAACTGAATATCCAGTTGTTTTTTGAATATTTTGATGCTTCTTTTTTTTGCTTGCCATCACCCAAGAAAGGTTGAGTAAATACTCTAGCTCCTGCAGACTCAGCTAATCTTCTAGTAGAATCACTACTCTCCGAATCAAGTACAATAATTTCATCGCAAATTTTTTGCAAACTATTTATAGCTCTTAATATATATTTCTCAGCATTCAGAGTAATTATAGTTCCTGTGATTTTTATCATAATTATATCAAATCTATTATTCTTTCTAGTTCAATAAAATGTTTATTATAATCATACTGCTCTCTAGAGAATTTATAAGCATTAGTTACAAAAATATCTCTAGCTTTTTTGTTATCTATCATTGAATCTATTTTTTCAAGTAAATCATTCTCATTTTTAGTCTCAAATAAAAGACCATTCTGATTGTCTTTTATTATTTCAGGGACACCGCCTGCGTTGCTTCCAATTACAGGAACTTTCATCAACATTGCCTCGGCAACAATTAACCCAAACGTTTCCTCATAAGTTGGAAGAATAATTAAATCAAAACAGGGCATATATGACATAGGAGATTTAACAAAATCAACAAACTTCAATTTACTAGACAGTTTATTATCATTTGCTATTTTTTCAAGCATATCTTTATACTTAAGATCAATTGTGTGACCTATTATAAAAAGTTGAATTTCATGTTTACTCTTACTAATAGAATTTAAAACAAGATGCTGTCCTTTTTGTTCTTCTATTCTTGAAAAAATACCAATTGAAAAAGTTTTTGGATTCATATTATGTTTTGAAAAAAAATCTGATTTATTAATCAGGGTGTTATCTGATGGTATTTCAATTCCATATGTAAGCTTATGAATCTTTTTATTTTCAATAGGAAGATATTCACAAGCTTCATTTTTCAATTTGTTAGTAATGACTATTACACTGTCAATTTTATTGTATATAAATCTATGGTAAAAATGGTTTTTTGGTCTTGGTATTTTCATTTGTCTGTAGTAGACAATTTTAATATCACTCAATATGAATATTTTTAATGCCAAAGATAGGAGTAAATCACTCGCCCAACTTACGTGAATTATATTTATATTATTATCAAGAATAAATCTTCTTATTAAAAAGAAATTATATATTTTTTTAAATAATCCGTGAGATAAACATTCAATCTTATTAGAATTTATATTTTTTGATATATATGAATCTTTCGAACATGCAATGGGGACATTTTGCCCATTTTTACGATAATAGTTAAGTAACTTTATTATATAGAGTTCCAGACCTCCCTGGTCAGGAGATAAACATAAAGCTAACACTTTGTTCATATTCATATTAGTATCTCGACATTATAGTCTTATTATTTATAAAGGGACAAAGAAAAGTTTGTAAGTATTTATATTTATTGTTGTAATATGGATATGAAAAAACTTCTGGTTATTAGAAATGATCGTTTAGGCGATGTAATGCTTGGTTTACCTGCACTCAAAATCATTAAATCATCTGCCCCAAATATCCATATAGACTATCTTGTTGATAAAAGATACACAGATATCTCAATTATTTCTGAATATATTGATGGTTGCATTTTTGATGATGGACAACTCCTAACTACATTAAAAAAGAATAATTATGATTACTCAATCACTTTATTCTCAACATTTAGTATAGGTTATAAACTATGGAAAGCTAGGATAAATAATAGATATGCACCCGCTACAAAGATAGCTCAGATTTTTTACAACAAAAAATTAAAACAAAGAAGATCGCAATCAATCAAGCCGGAGTACGAATATAATAATGATATAATTAAGTTCTTCTTAGATGACAATGGAATTAAGATAATCAATAGTACTCCCCCATATATAAATCTTGGCGATATCAATAATAAATTAAATAGAAAGAAAATAGTTTATATACATCCCTTTACTGGTGGCTCATCAAAAACTTTATCGGTAAATGATTTTATTAATTTATGTTATGAATTAAATAAATATTGTAAGTTAAAATTTATTTTGCATTGTGATCACAATGATTATGATAAATGTAAAATAATAGAAAACAAAATGTGCAATCTCCTAGACGTAGAGACAATTCAACCAACTAATGATTTGAAGATAATGTTTAAGAATATTTCTAAGTGTGATGTATTTATAGCAGGATCAACAGGGCCGCTTCATGTTGCTGGAGCATTAAATACAAAAACTGTTGGATTCTACCCGAGCAAAAAATCTTCCACATCCTTAAGATGGGATACTATCAATAATGAGAATAATAAATTATTCTTCGAAGATACAGATATTTATAGCCAAGATATTCAGGTTGATATCCAAAATGTTGCAGCTGAAATCTTTGAAAAACTATTGAAATAGTTTTGTAGCAGATTCTTTTACTTCTTCTACTTGAATATCGTTTAGACATTTCTTGTGTCCCAAAGGGCAAACTCTTTTAAAACACGGGCTACAATCTAAATCTTTATAAATAATATCTCTTTTTTTCTTTGAAATTAATGGTGGTGTATACGTTGGTGAAGACGAACCATAAAGTGCAATTGTTTTTCTTTCTAGTGATGCTGAAACATGCATTAAACCTGAATCATTAGATACAACTCCCTCAGAGCAAGCGATTATTTCTATAACTTCAATTAAATTTGTTCTTCCTATAAGATTAGTTATTTCATTTGATTTTATATTATCAAATTCATTACCAATTTTCTTATCAAGTCCAACAATAACAATATGATGATGTTTTGATAATTCAATAGCTAAATCAAGCCATTTTTCAGTTGGCCATCTTTTTGCTGAACCATATTCCGCATCAGGACAAAAAACTAAATACTTATCATTAAGTTTGAACCTCTCAAAAATAAATTCTTTTTTAGGATTGATATTAAGAACTGGAGAAATTTTACTAGTATGCTTCTGGTCAATTAAATTTAAATATCTATTAACCATACCGAGTTTTCTATCTACAGGTTTTTTTATGATATTTATCAAACCATAGCGAAATTCTCCTAAATAACTAATTCTTTTTTGAATTTTTGCTATAAAAGGAATCAAAGCAGATTTATAACTATTCGTTAGGATATAACACTCATCATAGTTTTCTGATCTGAGATTAAGTCCTAATTTTATTCTGTAACTTAATGACAATTTACCATGCTGAGTTTCCGAGGGAATAACTTTTCTAATACCTGGAATTAAATTAGCAATATGAACAAGGTTTGAATTAACTAAAATATCAATTGAACATGCTTGCTTGTTCTGAAGTGCTTTGATGAATGCAGCACTCATAATTAAATCTCCTATCCACGCTGGTGCAACTATGAGAATTTTTTTATTTTGCATTATTTAATTTTTATCTAGAAAACTCAAATATGACGACACTCCATTTTCTAACTCAGTTGGTTTTTTATGGTAGCCAATATTCCTTAGATTTGACATATCAGCCTCTGTAAAAGCTTGATATTGATCTTCTAAGCCCTCAGGAAAATCAATATATTCAATATGTCCTGATTTAAAATAATTTATTACAGAGTTTGCAACATCATTAAATGATCGGCTTTTGCCCGTAGCAATATTGAATATTCCAGAGTGCTTATTTTGCATGAACCACAATTTAATATCGATTGTATCTTTAACGTATACAAAATCTCTTCTTTGTTCTCCATCAGAATATCCATGACTACCTCGAAAAAGTTTCAACATTCCATGTTTTTTGAATTGATGATAAAAATGGTATATGACACTACTCATAACTTCTTTATGCTGTTCATACTCACCATACACATTAAAATATCGCATACCTACTACTTGTGAATTAATTTTTTTAATGTTTTCTCTTACAAAATTGTCAAAAAGAAGTTTAGATTCAGAATAATGGTTTAATGATGATTCATTTATTGACTCTTCTTTGAATTTATTCCCATCACCATAGACAGATGCTGATGATGCGTAAATTATGTCAATATTGTTGTTTGCACAATGAATTAATAATTTTTTAGAGTAATTTAGGTTAACATCCATTATATAATCTCTATCAGGTTCAGTTGTTTTTGAACATGCACCCAGATGAAAAACATATTCAATCTGTTTAGTATATTTATCATTATCTAAATTTTTCAAAAAAACATTGTGATCAATACAATCCAGAATATTTAAATGCTTGATATTATCAAATTTGCTTGTATATTTATCAAGCTCTTCAACTATTAAGACTTTTTTATTCAAACTTAGAAGAGATCGAACAAGGTTTGTTCCTATAAAACCAGCACCTCCAGTTACTATAATCATATAAAGAATAATACATTATTTTCAGAGCAAATATAATAAACTTAATAAAACTATTGTTTTGGACTGAATATAGCTGTTACAATTACTTTTTTTAAAAATGAAAAGGTCACAAATACTTGTAGGCGTTATAATGGGATCAAAATCTGATTGGCCTATAATGAAACATGCCTCTGATACACTAACAAGCTTATCTATCAAGCATGAAAAAAAAATAGTTTCCGCGCATAGAACACCAGATTTACTATATGAGTATGCAGAAAATGCCTACGATAGAGGTTTAGAAGTCATAATAGCTGGAGCAGGTGGATCAGCACATCTTCCAGGAATGACTGCTGCTAAAACTCAACTACCCGTTATTGGAGTTCCTGTAAAAACAAAAAGTTTAGAAGGAAAAGATTCTTTACTATCAATAATACAGATGCCAGCAGGAATTCCAGTTGCTACTGTCGCTATTGGTAAAGCTGGTTCTATAAATGCTGGTCTTTTAGCTGCATCGATATTAAGTTTGAAATATCCAGAAATAAATAAAAAACTTTTGGCTTATAGAAAAAAACAAACAAAGAGCGTACTTAAATCTAGTAAGATAGTCTAATGAAAATAGCAATTTTTGGCGCTGGGCAATTAGCTATGATGATGATCAAGTCAGACAAAAATAGTGAACATCAGTTCATCGTTATTGATCCCGCAGATAATCCTCCAGCTAGTCACTATGCTACACATATCAAGACTCAATATACAGATAAAGATACATTAAAGAAAATATCTGAAACATGTGATGTAGCAACAATTGATTTTGAAAACGTAGATGTATCTGCTATTAAATTTCTTGAAGAAAAAATTCCAACATATCCAAATTCAAAAGCACTAGAGATATGCCAACATAGATTCGAAGAAAAACATTTCTTAAAATCTCTTGATATTCCAACGACAGAATTTCGATACTTAGCTGACGAATTTGTACATACTAATCAAGAGTTAAGAGAAAAACTTGAAGATCCTAATAATAAATATATTGCCAAAACCGTTCGTTTTGGATATGACGGTAAAGGTCAATCAAAGATTACTCAACATAACATAGCTAAGTTCGTTAGTGAGTCAATTACGACTGATGTTAAATATATTCTAGAAAAAGTCGTAGATTTTAAATCAGAAGTTTCTCTTATATGTGTAAGAACATGTAATGGCAAATCTTTGTTTTATCCTTTAATAGAGAATCATCATCACGAGGGTATATTACGTGTTAGTAGATACCCTAATAACTTTGAAAATCTTCAAGATGATGCAGAATCTATTGGCTTAAAAGTATTAGATGAATTAAATTATGTTGGCGTTATAGTCATCGAGTTTTTTGTTGATAAGAATAATAAATTAATTGTGAATGAAATGGCGCCAAGAGTTCACAATTCCGGACACTGGACAATTGAAGGTTCTGATCTTAGTCAATTCAAGGCACATTTAGATGCAATTACAGGCAAAGAGGATTTAAAGATAAATGAGCTTAAACCAAGTTTAATGCTGAATATCCTCAGTAAACATAAGTCTGTAAAAGATTTAGATGAAAAAGATTTAAGCAACACAGAAGTTTATTTACATGACTACCACAAAGAAGAGAGACAAAATAGAAAGCTAGGTCATATTACATTAATTTTTAATGATCAAAAAACTTATGCGAAAGATAGCAAAAAATTTTTAGATATAACTTAGTGAGATCTTTTTCCGTCAAACACACAAACAAAATAACAGCCTGTTTCGCCCGCATGAACTCTATGAAAATCTCCATCTTCTATTAGAATTGTGTCGCCTGCTTTTACGGGAAATCTATTATTGTTAACTTCCATCTCACCAGAGCCTTTTACAAAAAAATAAACTTCCTCTTGTCCTGGATGTTCATGCCCTGATGTGCTTTTATTTGGCTTTAAATTAGTACTACTTACTACAAGATTCTTTAATTCACTATTATCACAAACTTTATATCTTTCATCTTCTTTAGCAACAACTCCTCCAATATCATTTATGTTATATCTAAGTGTCATTTTGCTACCTTTAAACTGGATGATATTTTTTCAATGATTTCATTTTTATCATTTACATATATAACATTTGGCTGATGGTCTTCAATTTCATTTTCCACAAGCTCACAATAAGTACATATAATAACTTTATCATCGATATTAACTTGATGACATGCTGCACCATTAACACATATTTCTCCAGAATCAGGTTTACCTGGTATTGCATATGTAGTCAGCCTTGCTCCATTAGTTATATCGTATATATCTATTTTCTCGTAAGGCAATATCCCAGCAGCATTGAGCAGTGAAATATCTATCATGCATGAACCTTCATAATCAATATTTGACCCGGTTATCGTAACTTTATGTAATTTTGATTTTAAAAAATATCTTCTCATACTTATATATTACTATTATATTGGCGCAATTAAATTATATTTCTAAATTATCTATAAGTCTAACACCATCTACTTTGCAAGCAATAAATATAGCGGCTCTGTCAATTATATCATTACACTCCTCAAGTGTTTGCAGAGATCTTATCTCAAGATATTCAACATCAACTCCATTATTTACAAGATACTTTTCATGTTTAACCCGAATATTATTAAATTTATGGTTCGATAAAATCTGACTTTTAATTTTTTTTAATGCTTCAAATATTAATCTAGCTTTAATGATTGATGGCTTACTCAATGTGTTTAACCTAGAACTCATTGCTATGTTGTCATCTCTTCTATATGTGTCAACTTCAGTGATTTTAATTTTAGGGTAAAATGTATTTGCAATATATTTTATAAATAATAATTGTTGATAATCCTTTTTTCCAAAACAAGCATAATCTGGATCAAATAAATCAAACAATACTCTGATAATTTTATACACTCCTAAGAAATGACCACCTCTTGAGGCTCCACACATATACTTAGTAAATTTCGGAAAATCGATAATGCCATCATCTGAAATATCAGGCATAAAGTTATTCTTGGGCATGAAGACTAAATCAACATTATTCTGTTTACATAGACTAATATCTTCTTGGATGCTTTTTGGATAGTTCAGGTAATCATTTTTATCATCAAATTGTAGATGATTAACATATATAGTCACAACTTTATACGAATTAATAGGTGCTTTTTTTATTAATTCTAGATGACCATCGTGAAGGTTTCCCATAGTTGGTACCAGAGAAATATCTTTTTTTAAGATTCTATGTTCTTTAATAAATAATTCTGCTTCTGATACTGATTTAATAATTTTCATTATTTATTAATTTTTGAGAATTCTTTAATAATTTTTTCTATATATTTAGAATTATCTTTTGATAAAGATGAAATTTTATTGAAACTAATTCCTAAAAGATCATATATAACTGCAACTTGACCATCTAAATGTGAGCCAGAGCCAATTCCAATTACAGGACAACTGATCATATTCGTTATTTTTCTTGATAACTTATTATCTATACACTCTAAAAGGATCATGGTTACTCCTATAGCGTCTAAAGAAAATGCTTCTTTAATAATCGAATTTGCCTCTCTAGGTGTTTTACCATATTTACGAAACCCAGCTTTACTTTTTATTGATTGAGGAAGTAATCCGAGATGTGCACAGATAGGTATATTGTTATTTATAAGATATTTTACAATTTCAATATTATTCTTAACCTCTAACTTGATGATATCTGCTTGTGTTTCATTGAAAACTTTCTTTGAAAAGTACAAAGCTTGTTTTTTTGAATCATAAGTGTTTTTCGGGAGGTCTACCATTAGAAGAGATTTATTAATCCCAGACATAACACATTTAGTGTGATAGATTATATCCTCTATAGAAACAGCATGTGTTGTTTTATCACCTTTTATTACTTGTCCCAGTGAATCTCCAACAAGAACTATATTTATATCCTGAGATTCTAAGAACTTTGACATGCTTGCATCATATGCTGTTACACATGAAATTTTTTTTCCCTCTTTATAGTATTTTAGAAGTTTATCAAGTTTTGACATTACTCAATTGATGTAGGGTTAAAATATTTTTTACCATTAATGTTTGATGATATTTCCTTTATCAGAATTTTGTAGTCATCCTCATTGTTAATATCTACATTTGATGTGTTTATTATTAATACAGGAGATGAGTTATACTCATGAAAATGCTTCATATAAACATCGTTGACAGATTCTATATATTTTTTTTCTATATTCTTTTCTATGTTTAGCCCTCTTTTTTTTATCCTATTAATTAAAATATCAGTAGATGCTTGAAGATATATTATTAAATCAGGCACAGGTGGCGAAAATTTAAGTTTGTTTTTAATTTCAAGATACATATTAAGTTCAAGATCTGATAAATTTAGTCTGGCAAAGAGTTCATCTTTGCCAAAATAAAAATCTGAGATTAACATATTTTCTTTTTTATTTATTTTCTCTGACTGTTCTATCCGTTTAAGAAGAAAGTATAATTGTGTTGTGAATGAATTTGATCGCTTATTATCATAAAATTTTTTCAAAAATGGATTATCTATATAATCTTCAAACATTGTTTCACATTTCATAGTATTCGAAATTGTTTTAGCTAAAGTAGTTTTGCCAACTCCTATAGCTCCCTCTATTGCAATATATTTATTCTTATTCATTATAGTTGTTTAAATAAATTAGAAACTTTACCGTATTTAGGTATCTTATAACCATATCCCGTTATTTCATATAATGGTATTATCACAAAATCTCTATATTCCACTCCAGGGTGTGGAATGATTAACTGATCTGTATTCATAATTAGTCTGTTGTAGATAAGTATATCTAAATCTATACTTCTAGGACCCCATCTCTTTGTTTTCTTTCTGTTATGAAGTTTCTCTAGATTTTTTAATTCTTGTAATAAATCATTTGGTTCAAGTTTAGTTTTAATTTCTATAACAGCATTAATGAAGTTTGGTTGTAATTTAGGCCCAAGAGGTTTAGTTTCGTATAAGCTTGATTTTTTAACAATAGTTGTTGTTTTGATACGATTTATCTGTCTGAGTACAGTATAAATTCTAAAATAAGGATGGTTTTGATTACTACCTATTCCTATATAGACCTGATTCAAAGTGAAATTTTAATTGAGTTTTTCTTTAATCCTAGCAGATTTACCGGATCGCTCACGAAGATAATAGAGTTTTGCTCTTCTGACAGAGCCTTTACGTTTTACTTTTATACTATCAATTAAAGGGCTGTGTGTTTGGAAAACTCTCTCTACACCCTCGCCATAAGATATCTTTCTTACAGTGAAAGAAGAGCTGATTCCTCTATTTTTTACAGATACCACAATACCTTCAAATATTTGAATTCTTTCCCTTTTACCTTCTTTGACTTTTACAGAAACTGCAACTGTATCGCCTGAGGATAATGTAGGAACAGATTTAATTTGCTTAGATGTGATATTCTCTATTATTTTACTCACTTTTTTCTGCCTTTTTCTCTGATATAAATTCTTGAAGTAGTCTATCATCTTCCTTTGAAAGATTCACGTTTTTTAATAATTCTGGTCTTTTTAACATAGTAAAACCCAGAGATTGTTTTCGCCTCCAGAGCTCTATTTCTCTGTGATCACCTGAAAGCAAGACCTTTGGAACATTCAATTTGTCTACCGATTCTGGTTTTGTATAGTGAGGATAATCTAAAATTTGATCAGAAAATGAATCATTATTGATAGATTCTATGTTTTCTGCAATACCTGGTATTAATCTAGTTATACCCTCTATGATGCATGCCGCAGGAAGCTCTCCTCCTGACAAAACATAATTTCCAATAGAAATTTCCTCATCAACTAAGTTATCTATGATTCTCTGATCCACCCCCTCATATCTGCCACATAATAAAGTGATATTTTTCTCTTTAGACAAGTCATCTAGTTTTTTTTGAGACAGAATATTTCCTTGCGGAGATAAAAAATAACACTTTCCAGAGTTGATAGCCTCAAGTGCATTTTTTACTGGTTGATATTGCAGAACCATTCCAGGTCCACCTCCATATGTTTTAAAATCTACCCTCTTATGCTTATCGACTGTATAATCACGAAGATTGTAAATATTTATATCAATCAGCTTCTTATCCATGCCCTTTTTCACTAACCCATGATTATTAAATGAATTAAAAAATTCAGGATACACTGTCAAAATATTATATATATTCATCTTTCACGATAATTTTTTCATTAGGTATTATATTTACATATTCCTTTACTAAAGCAATATAGTTATGGGATTCATTATCTTTTAAAACAAGTACATCATTTGCACCATTATTGAATATAAAATCAACTTTCCCTAAATATCTGTTCTTTGATGTAATTACATCAAGACCTTCTAAATCTTTCCAGTAATACTCATTATTATTCAAAATTGGAATATCACATTTTTCTATATAAATATCTTGTCCTACAATTTTTTCAGCCTGAGAAATACTTTCAAAGTTTTTTATATTTATAATTATTTTTTTTGGCATCATTTTAAAATTAATGATTTCAAATTTTTTAACGGATTCATTTAAATATAAAACTGTATTATAATTTTTAATATTTTCTTTTGGGTATGAATAGGACTCTATTGATACCCATCCTTTAATTCCATGAGTATTTATGATTTTGCCGATAACAATTAAGTTATGAGTGTCCATGACATTTATAAGTATAAGAAATTTTGAAAATTAAACTTTTTCTTCTTCAGCAGGTGCAGCTTCGGCTTTTTCTTCAGCAGGTGCAGCTTCGGCTTTTTCTTCAACAGGTGCAGCTTCGGCTTTTTCTTCAACAGGTGCAGCTTCGGCTTTTTCTTCAGCAGGTGCAGCTTCGGCTTTTTCTTCAGCAGGTGCAGCTTCGGCTTTTTCTTCAGCAGGTGCAGCTTCGGCTTTTTCTTCAGCAGGTG
>Ga0163111_10000435_pt1 | contig 25033 bp, 25 predicted proteins | sample CRUFie1St18metaG_FD_109645 | JGI IMG/M metagenome (GOLD analysis project Ga0163111, IMG submission 109645) | Marine microbial communities from the Costa Rica Dome - CRUD Field 142mm St18 metaG | ecosystem: Environmental > Aquatic > Marine > Oceanic > Photic zone | place: Costa Rica: the Eastern... | reverse complement strand
TGCCATCTTTAATGAAATCTTCTTCGCAGTCATATTCTTTAAAAACTGTTTCAAGAAAATCAACTTCTTCAAAATTCCAAACTTCCATTTGTAGTTGCATTTGAACCCAATAATCGAATTTAGGCACTCCTGATAATTCACGACTAACAGGATTTTTTATTTCCAACGCCCTCCCATATAACGGATGATTTTTTTTTATATTTATCCCATCAGGAGAAGCACCCAAAAATGGTATTGTATCGTGTTGAACACATCCTACTTCAGCTATTTCGGTTCCGTGTTCTTCTTCATATAATTTTATTGATAACGGTTCATATTTATGACCCCAATGCATTGCAGAATTAATATTTACTCCTCGTTTTGAATTTTTATCACTCGGTAAACATTTTTGATATATTAAATTATTTCTTATTCCTTCACTAGAGAGACACTTCCAAATACTACTTGCTGTTAACATCCCGTGTCTGAACTCATACCACTCTTTTGTTTTTTGTTCTGGTTGCTCTTTTTTCATATTTTTTTTGATATTTCTTTCTAGTTCTTTATAGTCTGCGTTTAAAGGATAAAATGTATTTGGATAAGATCTAGGTTTATGAAGACAGAAATACATATCCATTGCTTCGCTAATTAAATCACTCAAATCAAATTTCGAAAATATATCCATTTCATTTAAAAAGCTACACGAAAATGTATCATAAACACAATCATAAAGTTCATCATCAAAATCATATTTTTCATACATACGAGGATTTTTTTCTAAAATCTCGTGAATAAAGATCTGTAGAGACTCAATTAAATCAATCCTATCCTTACTTTCATTCACATCAGTATATTTAATTGTATCTATGACATCTTTTAACGGAGGTAGTTGATTAATACTGAGTATCATATATTAATACAGTATTATTCTTTTAAATGTATATCAATTTTTGTTTTTTGTGTTTTCTTGCCTCTTGATTTGTTTTTCTTCTTATTCTTGTTTTTAATAGTCTTAGGTGCAAGTCGTGTATTGAATGATGTTTTACCATCCTGTCTTTTTAATGTAAATTTTTTCCTTTCCTTGTTATAGTTTAAACCAGGAATATCTATAATTTTTTGCTTTTCTACATTAAAGCTTACCTCTTTTGTTTTATGAAGTTTCTTTCTATCTAACGCCTTCAATAAAAATGATTTTAAATTCAATGATTGTTTTTTTGTTAATTGATTTTTTTCTGAATAATCAATTGCAAATTGACTAAGCTTTTTTATTCTTACACCATTATCCAATTTACTCCACGTCTTTTTTTTCTTTTTTAGTTTATCTTGTTCCATAAATGATTCCATATTTACAGTTGATTGCTCTTTTTTAGGAACTATGTTGACATTACTATTTAAAAGCATCGTCTGATATTTTATATTTTTCAGTTCGTGGCAATCATCACTCATATATATATATATTGCAGATAATCCTAATGTCTTTTTTCCAATATATATTATGAAAAAAGTAGTGACCATTTTCGGAAAAAGAAATACTGATGCTTTAGGTAAAGCAGAAAAAAAAACAAGAAAGGTCGCTGAAGACTGGAAACACGCAGATAAACTATTAGATAAAAAACATCAAATCAATATGTTAAACAAAATTTATTTAGATGAATCATTTGATGGTTGTAAAAGCATTTTATCTGAGCTAAACAGAAAACATAAAGGATACAGAACTCAAGATATAGATAAAAAACTTTTAGATAAAGATAACTTTATCTCTATGGATCAACTAAAAGAAAAATTGGTTTTGTCCAAATTAACTTGTTACTATTGCAAATGTAATATGCTTTTGATGTATGATAAACCTCGTGAAGAAACACAATGGACTCTAGATAGAATTGATAATGATAAAGGTCATAATAATGATAATGTTGTTATTGCTTGTTTGAAATGTAATTTAAAGCGCAGAAGAACAGATTCTGATAAGTTTAAATTTACCAAACAGATGAAGATTATTAAAAAGTTTTAATATCTATAATATATAAATGTTAGCTAGTAAAATGATGGTAAAAAATACTGTTTGGTTTTCTTTAATTGTGCAAATAGTTACGGGGATTGTTTCATTGCACGGTTTATTTTTAACCTTGCCAAAAAAAGATGCGATTTTGACTGATATTCTAGGTCTTGAAACAATTGTTCAGTTTATTGAAGCAACATTTTATATCTGGATTGCTTATGCCGCTGTTAATGTTAATGTTATGGCGTCAAGAAGATATATGGATTGGGTTATTACTACCCCAACAATGTTGATATCAACAATTATGTTTATGAAATATCAAGAACATAAAGAACAAAATAAATTAAAGTCAGAACCAGTGACAACAAGTAAATTTTTCCAGGAAAATCGAGATCTTATAATACAAATATGTGCCTACAATTTAGGTATGTTGTTATTTGGTTATCTAGGGGAAATAAATGTAATCTCCAAATCCGTTTCTATTCCGATTGGATTCTTTTTCTTTGGGAAAGCCTTTAGTTTAATTTATTACAATTACGCCAATAAATCGATTTTGGGTGAAAAACTTTACAAATTTTTATTAGGAGTATGGGGTTTATATGGTGTTGCGGCAATGGCTCCTCCTAACCTTAAAAATATAAGTTATAATTTATTAGATATTGTATCTAAGAACTTTTACGGATTATATATTTACTATCAAATCTTACAAGTTCATTCTGAGAATTAATTATAGTATTTTACATTAAATGGATTATATTTACTGGAAATGGACAAGAAATGAAAAACCTACAAAAACAAAAAGAGAAGTCCCAGTAGAAAAGCCACTAGAAATAAAAAATACTATAACCACACCTGAAATAGATAATATTAAAAACAAAAGAGAAGAATGTTGTGAAAGAATATCTAATAGAGAATGGGTAATTCAAAAAAATATTAATCCCTACTTGAATGGAAATAATTATATTAATGATTTAACCGCACAAAACGAATTTTTGATACCAAAAGACAGTAATTTTCGTAAAAAAATTTCTTTAACATAAATTAGTATTTAAATAGCTTATAAAATATACAAATATATGAGTAAACTATATTCTACACAAAATGATCTCTTAATGAAAAATCTTATGGAATTTTATAATAAGAACAATAATTTGGATAAAATTTTATCAATTATAAACGGAGAATCTCAAATCTCTCTAAGATTGATTGATTGGTTTGCTACCAATTACTCTAAAAAAAACTTTACAGTCATCGAACATATTAAGGAAGATAAGATTATTAGAACAAAAGTTTATGTAGACTATAAACTTAAACTAAAAGCATATTCTAAAAAAAGATTTGATCCATTTTGTAGATGGGAGAGAATTAATATTCCTTACAAAAATGATAGTTATATACAAACCACCATTGGACAACTTAATTTTTTTAGATGGGCTTTAGAATATGGTATAATTGAATATATAAAGAAGAATTTCAAAACTATCAATCAGGATATGAATAAACGAAATAGCACTTCAAAAAACAGAAAAAAGAAAGCAAAAAATACAAGAAAAAAGCGAGAAGAATTATCTGTATCAGCATCTAAAACTGTTAAAAAAGAACATATAGAAATTGTTGTAAAATTCAATTAATGAATAATTTTATATTGGTTAAATATATATGAAATTATTCATTTTAGGATTAATATTAATAGCAGTAGTAACATTTTTTGCTTATAGGAAAAAAATACAAGAAAATATGACTGATGGAGAGAATACATATATGACTCAATCAAGGAATTTATTTTCTGCACTTGCAAAAGCTGGTGACCCTGATGCTACTAATGTTCCGGCCGGAAAACCATCAACAGTTGATTTTATCAAAATCCAAAATGATTTAACAAAAACAGATAATTATATGAAGATGAGGGATGCCAAATTTGAAAATGTGAAAGTAGATTTGGCTATTCCTAAGGGAACAATGGGAGAAAAAGTAAATAGTTGTAAGGAAATTACAAAATGTAGTCAATTAAATAATGGTGACTGTGGATATTGTATTTATACAAAAGAGTTTAAATACGGAGGATCAGGAGCACCTGCTGCCGATGTATGTCCAGCCAATGCGTGGACAACCGATCCAAATAAATGTCAACAAATGAAAGAAGAAGCTCTCTGTAAAGAAGTAAAAAGCTGTGGCGATTTAACAGGCGAAGCAGCAGAAATATGTGCGTGGTGTCCAACATCCGGACGTGCGATGCCATTCAAACAAGTAGGAAATAAAAAAGTTCCAAAATATTCAAAAGATATTTGCAATAATGCTGGTTATGGTATATTAGGAGCAAAAGAGTGTCAAAAGTTTATGAAAGACCATCCTTGTTTAACACCCACTGCTTTCTCTGGTCCTCATTCGCCTGCTTGTTTAAGCAAGCTATGGAAAACAGCCATTGGTAAAGATAGACGAACAATAGATTGGATGAGCTATGCTAAGAATGGTTTTTGGAATACTAGAGGTTATCCAGCTGTTCTTTCCGATATGAAAGCCTGGAAAGCGTATACGCGTAGTAATAACTATGCAATAGCTGTAAAAGGTGGGTTGATGTGTTACGGTAAAAAACCCGATCCTTGCAATCCTCAATTTAAACCTAGACCACCTCAATGCATGGATAAATTATGGAAACAAGGGGGAGGTCAAGATTCAGGAACAGGTCTTCCATCAAAAGCAGGATATTTCAGAACAGGTGAATCGCCCTACAAAAATACATTAGGTGGATACATATACACATTAGATGAAGCAAAAGAAGCTTGTAGAAAAGAAGGGGGACGTTTATGCAATAAAGATGAAATTATGGATAAAAATATTTGTAGTGCTGGATGGACAGCAGACGGGATACGAGGATATCCTATGGTTTCAGGAGTAGCCTGGTATGATGCTAGAAATAACAATCCAGCTCTTAGATATACCAGAGGTTACTGTGGCGGTAGAAGCAATGGTTGGAGAACCTGGTCTACAAATCCCAATAATAAAGGTTCAGCTCACTGCTGTTATGAATTTAATTCTGATAATTCAAAATCGGATATTGTAAATATTACAAAACAATTAGCTAATACGGCGATCAGCGGCAATGCAACACAACAAGCAGGTCTAATGAAAATGGTTTATGGTAAAAACTGGACACCACCTCCTCCTCCTAAACCAGGTGATTTAGTTCAATTAAACTGGAAGGAAGGCTCCATTTCTGCCTGGCATCGTGGATACGTGATTCAAAAAATGGGTCAAAAATGTTCTATTATGTGGACTGATTATAAAGGTAAATGGGCCCTAGATAGATATACCCTAAAAAATGACGGAAAAGATTTGGATTCACAGCGTTATTGGTTTGGATGGCCTGGAATTCGCCCACAAGCATTGAAAGCAACTTCTACCGTTGATGCTGGTGGATTAGTTCTCGTTAATCACTTAAAGGTAATAAAAAGATGTAATAATGCTCCATCAAGTTGTAATTTGAATTGTAAAAGAATCATTGAAGGGTTATTAGAGAGATTTCCTTCTCCACAAGACTGTGTTGTTAGTGATTGGACAGGATGGTCTCCTTGTAGTAAAAAATGTGGAGAAGGTATCCAAATACGTAGTCGCTCAGTTAAATATCCACCAAAAGAAGGAGGAAAACCTTGTCCTTCACTTGTTGAAAAAAGGACTTGTGAAAATAAACCTTGTTATCCAGCTAATTATAAGGGTTGTTATAGAGATTGTAGAGGAAGAGATTTGCCTCAATATGTTGGTGATATGTCCAAACAACAATGCGCTGATGAAGCTAGAAGAAGAAATAAAAAATATTATGGAATTCAATATCAAAATGGTGTTGGTGGTGGCACGCGTGATAGAGCACAATGTTGGTTGGGAGACTCTTATGGAAGTCAAGGAACTTACAATAATTGTAAAAATTTAGGTGCTCAAGGAAATATTCCATATGGTCAGAGTTGTTCTAATGCTGTGTATCAAAATGAAAATTATACAACCCCTATATACAAGGATGAGGGAAACAAGTATTGTGTAGGTTACTCAAGTTATAAAAGATTTTACAATGCTGGCAATGAAGCAGCTTGTAAAGCTAAATGCGATGAAGATCCTAATTGTAATGCTATGGCTTTTTCTGCCCCAGGAAGAAGAAGTGATTCATTAAAAAATTCTTGCATTACTTATCAAAACTGTAGTATAACTCCTCAAAAACAGAGTTGGGGATTTAAATACTATTCTAAACCCGGTGTAACTGTAGATTGGGGCGGTCAGAGCTGGATGCAAAACTGTAAACAATATACTTACAATACAGGACCTTACAAAAGCAGTGGTGGACAATATTTAGCAGACGCCTGTCAAAAAGGATACGATAGTGGATGTGGAAATACTTATGCTGGTTCAGGTTCTGTTCGTAATTGGGAAAGAGCCGCCTGTAAAACTGGTGAACAACTAAAAATAGGTATGGAAGGAGGGTACGGTTCTATAGCCAATTTAAAGGCAAATGCTGCCCCACCACGAGGATATAAAGCTAAACCAGGTTCGGCTGCCTGTAGGTGTAGAGGAAGTGGTTATGGACTTGATTCTTGTGGAACTTTATGTTGTGCTGCCAGTCCTTATACAAGCACAGATCCATCATCTAAGTATTATTATAAAAAGGGTGGTTCAAGGGGAATCGCTAATTTGTGTTTTGAAAAAGAAGTATAAATCGACAAATAAATAATTTTATATTTATTAAATATATATGAAATTATTACTTTTAGGATTAATTTTAACAGTAATATCAGTATACTGGATAACAATTCATTTAAAATATAAAGCAAAAGAAGGATTAATTACAACAATTAATTATAAAAGTGATCCAAAAAATGATTTCGAACAGAGATGTTCAACCACAGGTATGACTTACGCGACATATGATAGTTCGACATTAACACCAGCACAAAAAGCTTTAGCTGAACGAAGTTATCCGGGAAAACCTCCAGGCTATTATGCTTGTAAGCAAGATTGTGAATCTAAGCCTGGAATCCCTGGAAAATGTATCTCTATGAGGAATATCCGTAGCGGAGGACCTTCGTCTCCAATGGCATTGGCTGGTAGATTAGCTGGATGGATCGATCCAAATGCAAGAAAAATGAGTGGTGATTCAATAAAACGAAATGAAATGAATTATATTAACAGACAAGATATGTATTGGGATTATAGAAAATATGGAGAAAAAGATAAGGCGTCAAACTTTTTAAAATTACAAGTAAAAGAACCTATGGTTGGAGGTGTTAAGATTTCAAAAGAATTAGTAGATAAAAAAATTACTGGTAATTCTCCAAAAAGTGAAATAGCAGAAAAGATTGAAAAATGTAGAACCCTTACAAGCTGTAAAGATTTATTAGATAATAACTGTGGTTATTGTTGGTATACAAATAAATTTCAATACGGTGACCAAACAGGTCCTGTAGCTGACGTATGTCCAAAAAGTGGGTGGGCACCACCTGGCGAAAGAGCAGCCTTTTATTGTGAAAAAATACGTGAACAAAAAATATGTGAAAAAGTAAAGAATTGTGGAGGAACCAATGGTGAAGCCAGTATTTGTGGATGGTGTCCAACAAGCAATAAAGCTCTTGTTATGGGAGATACAAAAGATGTTACAGAAAATACCGTTTATAGATGGAAAACAGGAAGTTGTAAACCTTTAGGAGGAGAATCAAATATGTGGTGTCAAGGAGGAGCAAATGCAACAAAAAATAGATGTGAAGCACCTAAGGGTTCTTCTGGAAGAACAACTTACACTTATACACGTGATTACTGGTTTTGGCAAAATCCCCAATGTCCTTCTGGAACTACCAAATTTAGTCAACACGGTGGATGGTCACCGTGGTTAATGCATCACGCTCATTGTAGAAGAACATCACCTCCTATTCCAGCAAGACAGAGGTGTTATTGGGAAGAAAAAATGAATAGTAAGATTATACCTAAGGCAAGAAGGGTAACCTGGCCAAAATATAATGATGATTGGAAAAAATGTAAAAATGGTGTTAGCAGAGATCTTGTCCAACCTGAGGCTGGATTTAAACCTGGTTTGGTGCCTCCAGGTGAATGTGCAAAATTCAAACAAGAATTTCCTTGTATGTCACCAAAAGCATTGACCGGACCACACTCTGGCGCTTGTCTTCAAAGTTTATGGCGAAATTCAGGATGTGTTGGAAATGTCAATAACCAAATAGCTAAAAGCGGTTTAAACTCTGCTACTGAATTTGGTTGGTGGAATAGTCATAGTTTTTCTGATGCGCAAGCAAATATGAACACTTTCTCAACTAAAGCTGATAGTAGAAACTATAATGAAGCAGAAACATATACAAAAGCGTGTTATGGAGAAGATGTTGATCCCTGTAATCCTAGGTTTAATCCTAGACCTAAAGAATGCACACAGAGATTATATAATTTAATGGGAGGTAAAGCCGCTGGAAAGCTTAATCCTCAAAATCAAAATAGCTGGCCCAATACCTGGGTTGGTTCAAAATGGACACAAGAAGGAACCTGGACAACAGGACAATATCAAAATGCTATAGCCAATACCAAAACAACAGCCAATACTTCAAAAGCAATGTTAAGACAAGATCCTAGAAAATATGATACAGCAGTTCGCACAAATATGCAAATTTACGGGAACAAACCCGCACCACCATTTGCAAAACCCTGTTGGGAAGATGTTCTTGATATGGCGAAATCATTGAAATCAATTGGCGTTAATGTAGTTGCAAAAGAATATATAGATTATAGCAGGACCCCACAATTTATTGTTGTTCCTGGCACTGATGATTTAAATAGAATTAAAAATGGTGAATTAAATGTGTATAATAACAGACTTTATAAACAAACATATGAAAATGCTAACTTTCCATATTGGGATCTTGTATGGAAATATGAAGATTATTGGAAAGCTAATTGGAACAAGTTTAAAAGTATTTTACTTACTGTTAGAGGAGTAGCCAGAGCTGGAAATAATCTTATATTTCAGAAAAACTTACAAATGGCTTCTTACTTACCAAACCCAATTACTAAAGGAAATATTGTATTTTTAACACAAGAAGAATATAACAAGCCTGGTTTTCCTTATGCTCTTTTGGTAAATATGTCTCAGTAAATATTTCTATAATCGTGTCTTACAGCTAAATAATATAAATACATAACCCAAATAGATAAAATTAATAATATTACAAGTATAAAAAAGGAAAAAATATGTTCCAACATTAAGAATATATTTTTTATTGTTTTTAAATACTTGATAAAATCTTATATCGTCTAGAAAATACAGGATTTTTCTCATTATAATCACTTTCATAAATCAACTTATAAAAACATCGAAAACAAACATATACATCTATCAGAGAATTGTGTAAATTTTCAGGAACAGATTTGAACAAATGATTATGCAATTCAACTAATTTTGGATATTTTTTTAATTTTTTTCCTGTAACTGGATGAATATATTTAATGTTGCATATAGAATTTCCTAATTTCATTGTGCAAATTTTTCTACCACGCCATCTACCCATCCAATCTATCAATTTATTTCTATGATACTCAGCACTTAAGATAGATGAATCGAAATCAATATTATGTGCAATCAAAAAATCACTGCGCATTAAGTCAGCTGTAAAATATTTTAGTGCCTTTTTTATAGTTATTCCTTTACTATCCGAAACTGTCCTATTTATTCCGTGAATTTTTGTAGCAGACGGAGGAATAAAAATATGAGGGGCCAACTTTATTATATAATCTCTTGTTTTTTCTACCTTCTCTCTTTCGGTATCAAATACCATCCAACTTATTTGCACTATATATGGCCACCATTTTGATTCATCCAGAGGAGGATCACGCATTTTTGGCAAGCCCGTTGTTTCTACATCAAATATTATTGCTTTCATACTACTACATTATGTTGTCTTTTCTCTAAGTATGATTTGGAAAAGCTATTACCATTTCTGGTGTGGTGATCAGATAATAGTAATCCCACGGCGTCTCAAGTTCTAAAAGTTCGTGTTCAAGCTGATTCAAATTATCTGATTTGTTTTGTTCAGCTTCAGCTATCTTTTCTTGTAGGTTTTCTATTTCCTGTTTGACAAGATCACAGTTTTTATATTGTGACTCTGGCAACTTACATTCTTCCGATTCAACACTAACAAACTCTGTCCGTTTTTCACGAAGAAGTCTTAGTTTAAACCTAAGCACAGCATTAGACCTTGATTTTGCTGAACTTTCAATCCATTCATCACTATGGTTTTGACTAATGGGACCAATATGGAAGTGCCAAATATCCTCTAAAAAATCATATGTATCAATCATATTTTTGATAGTATAACTTGTATTATTTAAACAATTTACAATTTGAACCATTCGAGGTTCATCTATAAACGACATAACGAAAAACTCAATGTATTCTTTTTTATCTTGAACCTTTTCTTGATACATATTTGACCTAATATATTGACCAAAAACACCATTATCCCGGTGATCAGATACAATAAACTTTTTTAAAGATTTCCAGCATCCATCTTTCTGGTTTTTAACGAACAAAACATAGGAGCGACCATTTAGGGTAGTTGACATTTCGATTAGACTATTGGTTTCAGGCTTTTTATGCTCCTATTAAAAAAGTTTTGTCTAGTTTCAATTTTCTATTTTAAACTCGTTTGCAAGGAGCAAATGATTTCCTATGCCATTCAGAAATACCATAAGTTTTTATTCCTTCGATATGCTTTTTTGTTCCATATCCTTTATTAGATTTTAATCCATAATATTCATCAAGCTCAGGATTTTTATCACAAATTTTTTCAATATATTTATCACGTTCTACTTTTGCTAGAATAGACGCAGCTGCTATAGATGTATATGTATTATCTCCTTTTGTAACACAGGTAAATGGTATGTAATCATCGCGGTAATAAATTGGAAAATAATTTCCATCAACTAAAATATGCTCTGGTTTTACATTTAATTTATCTAGACATTTGTGCATAGCATCATATGTTGCGTGAAATATATTTTTTTCATCAATTACTGGTGCATCGTGATAATAGGTTGCCCAGTCAATAGCATATTCCCTAATATGATCATATGCTATAAGACGTTTCCGTTCTGATAATTTTTTACTATCTCGCATAAGAGAATGTTCAAATGAATCATCTGGTGCTAAAATAGCAGCCCCTACATATACTCTACCAAACAATGGACCTCTTCCTGCTTCATCTATTCCAACTTCTAAACAATCTTCATTTTTAAATCTAGCTAATTCGGACATCGATTTAAATTTTATAGATACTTTAAATCGATTTCAATTTACATTTTAATAGCATATACCCCTCTAACGCGTCTTGCAATAATAGATTGTAAGTATTTAGGTTTGCCAAAAAGATTTGGTAAACCCTGTGATTTTTGGTTCTTATTGTTCTCTTTTCTGTAACGACCTGGTTCTTGAACGCGTGCACGTCCTCCTAAGTGAGTAATTGAAGTAGGCATTATAAATATAGTTTAGAATATTATTTTAATAATGAAAATTATTATAGAATTTCTAGTTTAAGTGTGTCTCCTATATCCCATGTTGTCCCCGACCAGGTTGCCTGGGTTTTAGCAGGTGGATTCGAGAAGTCGAAGGGTGCATCAACAGCCCCGGCAGCGATGCCGGCCGTGGTAGTGTTTGCGGTCATTATAAAAGTCTGTGACTCACTCTTAGTAACATTGGTTATTTTAACATTAACTGGTGATCCGGCTGGCAAACCGACTGCAACACCAGGCACGAAGACCGCTATAATATTCCCCGAGGGAAAAGAGGCAGCTAGTTGGAATCCTGATAAGGAGGGTGAGACACTACCAAATGGTGGAGCAAGGGCTCCTTGCAAGTCTATGCCAAAGAACTGATTAGCAAATTTTCCTCCTGGGGTAGCTACCGTAATAATGAAAGTCGGGTTAGCTTTTGGGACCTTTTTGATCGCTTGACTAGGTTTTACGCGTTTTGCAATCAAATTTCTTAAAGGTTGGGGCATTCCAACAAAACTGGGCAAACCTTGTGCCATAAGGTTTTTGTTGTTCTTTTTCCTATAACGACCGGGTTCGTTGACGCGTGCACGTCCTCCTAAGTGACTAATTGAAGTAGGCATTATAAATATAGATTAGATTTTATATTTATAAAACTAAAACTACCATATTTTCCCCGAAATTGATTTGATGACTCTTTTATTTTGTTTCTTTTTTTTCCGCATTAAAAAATAGGATAATCCATAATCTAATAATAATTCTTCTCCTTTTTTTATATCCCTAAGGGCTTTAAATTCAATAAATCTAGAACTATTATATTTTTTTAACTTTACCGTTTGAATGTTAGGCGTTGAAGAATGATTTGCCCACATTCCTAGTCCTTGTATTAACAAATAATTAGGAACAGAGCTTTTTGGAATCTGACCTCCGACTATGCTCATACTCCAATAATAGTCCTTAATAATACTATTTGTCTGTGGAATTATTAGAAAGGGTTCACGGGATATGATTTCATCTTTTAAAATATTAATACAGGCTCTAGAACCTATTCCGTGAACGGGTGATTTAAAAAATTCATATTTCATATAATATATGTAAATAAAAATATTATATAATATATTTAATTTAAACAAGTTCTACTGTAACTATGTCATTAGCTGCCCACATAGTCCCATTCCATCCGGCATTCCCCTTACCTGGAATACTAGCTCTGGGAATAGCTGGATCAGTTAATACATCTACTGTCATTTGATAAATCTGTGATTCATTATTAGTAACATTAGTTATTTTAACATTAACCTGGTAGTTAGAAGCCGCGGGAGCGAAACCTGTAATTTGGGCGGCAGCAATCTCGCGTGCACCACCAATCTCCCTACACACCAAAAGAAATACTGAATTTGGAACGCCATTAATATCTGGAGGCACAATAGAGCCATATACAACGCCGCCGAGGGTTAGATCCCTATCTATACCAACAATTTGGGGGTCGGACGTTCCCGGCCCGGTTGGGAATTCTTCCACTGTAATGGTCGCCAATAACTGGCCTGTCACAGGCTTTGCCCGTCTCCCGATGGATAGAGGCACTTTTCTTTTCTTACCCGCTTGTCCCGGTGCACTAAAAGAAACTTCAGGCAATCCCAAAAGTTTTCTATCAGGATCTCCAGCACGTCTAGCGTTGGCCCTTTTAGTTGTAAAGCTACTGCCAATAGAATTAGTAAGTGCGTTAGGCGCATTTACTTGAGCATTGTATTCAGCTTTAAAGTTTCGTTTTGGTTGTTGACCCCCATTAAACCTAAGTGGCTGTGTATTACTAACACCACCATTTGGTAATTTGACTCTTGTTGCATAACCATTAAATCCATTTTTTACTCTTCCGTGAGTTAAAGCAGGCATTATATAGTATCTAGATAAATTTTTTTCCAACTATAATCTATATAATGAAAATCAAACTCGATAAAACCCTTATGTTTGTTCTTTTATTAGGTGTTCTTATTCTTGCTAGTTTAGGATTTACAATAAAAGAATCTTTTGAATCAAAAGTGACAACTGAAGATGAAATACAAATGTCAGACAGCGGTAGCAGTTATGACCCATTTGGAAATGCATCTGGTGCACAGAGTGCCCTTCCCAGAGGAATCCCAAAATCTCAAATACTCGCAGGTGAAGAAGATTTATATATTAAAAAATCAGAAGTAGTCCCACCAGTTTGTCCTAAATGCCCAGATACCCGTTCTTGTCCACGACCTAAACCTTGTGCACCTTGCCCTCCCTGTGGAAGATGCCCTGAACCTGCTTTTGAATGTAAAAAGGTTCCTAACTATTCTGCTGCTACAAATTCCAAATTACCTCGTCCATTTTTAAATGATTTCTCACAATTTACTTAATCAGCACATACATTTAGTGGTTTGTTGTTGGATAAATCCAATGTGATACTCTTTCCACATTTTTAAAGCTCTTGTTGAGTGCATTTTTTTATGTTTAGAAACATCAGTCGCTGCTTTAGATTTTACTAAGTAACTGCCCCCTGGATGTCTTTTCCAAAACTTAGTTACATCATAAATTTTATTATCGGCAACTACCCACATACTTTCTTCATTGTCGTGCAATGAAACTTCTTCCCACGTATAATACTGTTTTTCCATTTATATAAAACAGTATTATCTTTTTTTTATGCACTTTTTATCCATTTGAAATGATTTAACTCTATCATCTTTTGGAACTATTTTAATAACACATTTAGACTTTTTTCCATACAATGGTTCAGTGCATCCTTTTTCTCTTTTTTTTCTTGTTTTTTTCTTTTTCTTTTTTTCTAATAATTTTTTTATTTCTTTACCCATTGGGATCTCCACTGTGCATCTTGATCTAAAATGTTCATATCTTTCCCTAACATCACAGTAACTTAAACCCGATTTTTTTCCTAACATTTTATTTACTTGTTCGTGTAATTTATACATCCATCTTGAAAAATTATTTCTATTTTTCAAGGCTTGTGAATTAAGTGGCACCGCTTTAAAGTTACCTTTAAGATTTTTTCTACAATGTCCACAAGGCAAAACATATTCTAAATTTTCTACAAATTCTCTATATTTTTTTTTCTGTAATGCAGTAGGATGAACCGGATAGTTAAAACTCATACAATGTAATACGTGCCACAAACTAGGACCCCACACACTTGTTAACATACCATCATTACTCGCATAATTTTTTCGAGTATATACTCGTTGTTTCTTTTTTGTTTTTTTTGATTTTTTACGCGTTTTGGGCATATTATAATTAAAAGAGAATAAAAATTATTCTATAAAATTAATTAGCTCTTTTTTAGTATCGCTTGATATTTTAGCAAATTCTATATTATACATTATTTTCCATAAAGCAGAGTATAGTGATTTTTCATCATAATATTTTGTCGAATCAAAATAAACTATTTTTCCTTTATAATTTCTTATGAACATCGTAATAAAATTTATGAATATTTCTTTAGATAAATTCGTTAGAATAATAATTTTAATCTTATAAAACTTATATATAATGCCCTCTATGCCTAATTTAAGTTCATTGAAAACATTGACAACTAGCAGAAATTTTTGGTATATAATAATTGCTTTAGCTGCATTTATTACTGTTGCAATTTATGTTTATTCTAATTATATTGCACCTACTATTCAACCTGCATATGTTCCAAATAAAGAGTTTGTAAAAGAAAAAGCTTCGCAAGCTGAAATTTATTTGTTTTTCGTAGATTGGTGTCCACATAGTAAGGTTGCTAAGCAAGAATGGTCAAAAGTAAAAAACAAGTTTAATAAAAAAGTAGTAAATGGAACCGTTTTAGATTTTATAGAAATCAATGGGGAAGAAGAAGATGGTCAAATTATGAGTTCTTTTGAAGCAAAACACGGTTTGACAGGAGATAAAAAGATTGATGGATACCCTACAATCATTTTAATAAAAGGAGATCAAGTTGTCGAATTTGATGCTAAACCAAATGAAAAGTCTTTAACAGAATTTATTAATACAACACTTTAAACCCAACTGACTGCTAATACACCATAAATAGTTAGTAACTGTAAAACATTAATTATACGAGATATGCGAGTATGTGCTACCATATCACCATATCCTACTGTTGTTTGTGTAACTAAACTAAAATAAAAACATTCAGCAAAACTCCAGGGTTCAAAATCTGTTTTTAACGCTTTCTTTTCTTTTTCACTTTCAATCTCTCCAATTTTAGGTTTTAACAATGGATCATATGCTGGATATCTTTTATGAAAATGTCCTGCCATCCAATAGAAAAACGCAAAAATAATAACAACTTGTAATTGTCTAATTATAAATTCTAATCCACTATTTTTATTACCTGGTAGAAGTTTAATAGCTGACATTAAGGGATTCATATATATATATATTAAAAAAGAAAATATATTTATAATTCGTCACCAGTATTAAAAACCATAACATTTTTAAATCTTAATTACTTATTTTTCTGATATTCGAAAAATAATTTAGCATATCTTTCTCCTAGTTCTAAAAATTCTTGTCTCGTTTTCTTATTGTTTACAATACTTACAGCTACTTCAATTGTGCTTTGTTTAGCAGGAATAATTATTTGATTTTTAATATTAATATCACATTTTGTTCTATATTCACATAGTAATGAATTAAATAAGTAGTAACCATATGAAAATAAATTATCACCTACAGTAATTTCATTTTTTTTTGTTAAATCGCGTATTTTTATTCCTAACGTTTCTTCTTCTTTTTTTCCATCTTGTATGCAAAAATCTATAGGATAACAGTTTTTTACAGCACCATCAATATAATATATATCGTCTATAATTTTAGGTTGAAAAACAAATGGCATACAACAGGAAGCATAAATAGCATCAAGCAATTTCATATTTGGATCTGTTTTATAAGATAATTTTCTAACTATTAACGTATTAACATTAACGGTATGTAAATATAGTTCTATATTACAAAAATCATAAAACTCTTTTAATGTTACGTCCACAGTTAAGCCTTTTGATTCCAAAAGATTCTTAAAAAATATGTGGAAAACTTGTTCATCGAATAAACCCTTTTGGGTTACCATTGAAAAAATAAAACTTCCATCAAATTTTAAAACTTTATTCCACGGTCTCTCTATTATGTATGTATTTATATCATCCCAATCTATCTTTAAACATAAAATTGCACCTATAAGACCACCTACAGAACCACCATAAATTGTTTCAATATTTTCTATATTATAATACTTAATTTTTGATAGATAATTTAAAGCTCCTAATATATAAATACCTTTATAGGCTCCTGCCGCCAAAACAATATTTTTTATCATATATATATCGTATCGTTATTTTTTAATAGTTTTTTTCTCGAACAAAATTAATGGATACAATCAATGAAAAGATTAATTTAGATGATCTTTATAAAGAAACCAAATTCCGTCAAGAAAAAAGAACAGAGGTTTATATTAAAGTTTTAAACCGCGTTCACAAAAAAATTAAAGCTTGTTCTAGACAAAAACATAATAACTGTTTTTGTTGTTTTGTTGTTCCAGAATTTATTTTAGGATTTCCTAGATATGATATCGCAACTTGCACAGCATTTCTTATCGATAAATTAAAAGATAATGGATTCAATATAAAATATACTCATCCAAATTTGTTGTGGATCTCCTGGCAACATTATATTCCAGCGCACGAACGCAGAGAGATAAAGAAAAAATATGGCGTTGTTGTAGATGGATTTGGTAATGTAAAAAAGAAAACTTTAGAAGATAAAACCCCAAAAAATCCTAATGATCTTATGTATAAACCAAAAAATCAAAAATTAAGTATTACAAAAAAAGATACAAAAAAAAACTTTAAAAGTATAGACAAATATAAACCCACAGGATTAATTTACAATTCATCTCTGTTTGAAACAATAAAAGATAAAACAAGTCAATAACTTGCTAATTGTAAAATGCAATTAATAAGTTAAATATAACAATTTAATATTTATATTAAAAATGTTAAAATTTTTGTGGTTGCTGCTTTTATTAGCGCAAAATGTAACAGCTTTTTCTCGTTTATCTAATAAAAACTTTTCTTATGAATGGATAGATATTCCAGAAAATAGTATACTTCAAAAAACCCATTATCCTTATACCGGGATTGGTTGTTCAGTTTATAATAATGAAAGTCTTTATTTTGTTTCTTCAACTAATCCCGGAAGAAATGGCTATAATAGTCAACATTTATGTGGAACAAGTAAAAAATATGTTGAACTATTAAAATACAACTTTACACAAGGAAATATTACACAGAAACTTTTAATAGGGAAAGCAACAACAGAATACCCATCAGCTATTGGAGGTTTGGGGAGCGATAATATTATATCTTGTGGTATTTATCCAAAAAACAATACACTTTATTATATAGCATCAAATATTCATAACTGTGATTCTAGTTTTAATTATGATAGTTCGATCGTAAGAATAGATTTAGATCAGTTTACTTTTATTGATAGAACATTATTAAAAAATATTAAAAATATTCCTCCTTTTTCACAGTGGCAAACCCAACAATATAAATATATAAATCATCCAACTACAGCACAACTAATAGATGATTATTTATGGCTTAGTTTTGGCACTAGTAACACAGGAATTTTCAAATTACAAATGAATACATCGAATATAACATTGGAATCAGCATTTCAAAAAACTTATATGAAAAATGACGAACATATGGCAATGATGTATGGACAGGATTCATATAGCTATTCTACGCAGATAAGAGAATTACGTCACAGTTTTCTCAATACTCGCGATAATCTAATATATTTTCTTGAAGATACCGGATATAGTGATGCACAACTAATGATTATTAATTATACAAAACCTATTAATGGTAATAATAGTGAAATTGTTACACTTGATGGAATAAACTATGTGAGTGACATTAAATTAGATTTAAAATCCAATAAAATTTATATTCTCGCCGGTTCTTTATCTAGCGAATTGTATCAATACGATCTAAACTTTAATAAGCTAAAGTTAAGTGAAGGTTGTCAAACCGATTTCTTAAAATTTCCTACCGAATGGGGTGTAATAACAAATCTAAATATTGATTATGAAACAGGGTTTATATATTTCCCCATTTCAAGTAGGTGGGGAAATAATGGAATAGTGAGTTTGAATCAGAGAGATACATCATTAAATTATGAAACAATTCTGGAATTTAAGGAAAAATTTACTACTTCAAATTCTTATTCTTATATTCAATGGTATAATAATATCAATATAACATCCATTATATTAGACAGGGGTTTACTAATAGCATCTAGTAACCATCTTTCTTACAAAAAAAAAATAGCTATAATAAAGCTTAATGGATGTTCAATAGGTAAAGGTATAGTAGGAAAATATTGTGAACCTTGTGGTTATGGTAAATATTCTGATAAAATTGGCGATTATTGTAAGAATTGTGATCCAGGATATGCTAATAATCAAATAGAAGTTGATAAATGTATAAAATGTATTCCTGGTAAGTTTACACAACAAGGTAATACAATAAATTGTATAAATTGTCCTAATGGATTTTTTTCAAGTAATGAAGGTTCGTTTTCTTGTGAAGCGTGTAATAATGGAACCTATAGTATTACTCAAGGTTCAAATACAAAAGAAAACTGTTTATCTTGTCCAACAGGAAAAATTAGTTTTAAAGGAAGTGATTCTTGTGAATTGTGTCCTCAGGGTAAATGGTCTAAACTTCAAATCAAATGTATGGATTGTCCAAAAGGAAGATATAGTTTTACAGTTGGTTTGCAATCTCAGGATGAATGTAGTTTATGTCCTATAGGAAAATATAATGATGAAATAGGTTTGGTAAATGAAAATGAATGTAAATTTTGTAAAAACGGTCATATCGGAATAATTGAAGGTGCCACATCTAATTATTCTTGTTTACCGTGTGAGCAAGGAAAATTTAGAGACACGCTAAGAGATTGCATTATATGTGATGACGGACACGTATCAAAAGAAGGTCAAGATCAATGCAATATTTGCCCAAAAGGCAAGTTTTCTGATATTCACAAAATAGATTGTCTCGACTGCCCTTTAGGTAAATTTAGTGACTCTGAAGGAATGCATACTGAGTCAATGTGCGCAAATTGTGAAGCGGGTAAGTATTCTAATAAAACTGGTGTTATTACAATCAATGACTGTATACAGTGTCCTGGAGGAAAATATAATATATTCTCAGGTTTAACATCTCTATTAGATTGTAAAGAATGCCCTTCTGGAAAATATAGAAATATTGATATGGGGATAGAATGTGAAATATGTGATACTGGTAAATATTCCAGTAGAGGTAAAAATATATGCAATTATTGTGAACCAGGATTATATGTTGAATTAGATGATGATTTATTGCCTACGACGTGTCAACCGTGTCCATCTGGAAAATATATAGAGATTAATGGGGGTTATCTAATAGAAAGTTGTGAAAACTGTCCTCAAGGCAAATACAGTGAAGAACAAGGATCTAAATCAGAGAATAATTGTAAATTATGTGATACGGGTAAATATAGTGATACTTATGGTGCTACAGATCATTCAACCTGTATTGATTGTGAAGCAGGACAATATAATTATAATACTGGATCCGTAAGTATAAATGAATGCAAACCGTGTTCAACAGGTAGTATTTCATTGGCAGGATCTAGAAATTGTGAATTATGTGTTCCTGGTAAATTTTCCGAATTAATGGGTGAAGATTCTTGCAAATATTGTTCTAACGGTAAAATAGCATCAGAGAGGGGTAGTTTAGCTTGTAGTGACTGTCCTGAAAATTCAGAAGAAAATGTTCAGAAAACAAAATGTTCTTGTATATCTGGAACATATAATACAGAATTTAATGGAACAAATTGCGTAACTTGTCCGGATAATTTTATTTGTAAAAAAGGATCAACCATTGAGACATTATCATTACAACCACATTATTGGAGAGAATCAAAAACAACATTGAATATCTATAAATGTAAAAATTATTTCGCGTGTAAAGGAGGTAAAATATTAAATAGCACTGATGATCTATGTCAACCAGGCCATAAAGGACCTATGTGTGATGTATGCGAACGAGGTTGGTCTAAGGATGATGGAGTATGTTTAAAATGTCCGGAAAATGTTGGTAGAACAATGAGTTTAACTATAATGATACCAGTAGTTTGTATAATTATTATTATATTTTTAATAAAAACAGCAAATCCATCAACAAATAAAAAAGAAGAAGTAAATGGTGTAGTTAAAATTTTTATGAATTATGCTCAAGTATTTTCATTAGCCAGTTCTTTTCAAATCAACTGGCCGACTTTAATTAGATATTTATTTGAAAGAGCAAAAGAGTTTTCTTCACCTAGAGTTAGTTTTTATTCATCAGATTGTGTAATAGGATGGAATTACTATAATAAATTTATAGTTTACTTAACATTACCACTTGTTTACATTATAATGGCAACTATTATAATTTTTATTTTATCATTGTGTTACTGTAAAAAAAAGAAAAAAAAAGCTGCAACTATGTCAAATAATGATAAAAAGATATATTTATCAAATTCGCCTAGTTGTATGGAGTTTTTTATTGCGTGGGAGAAAACAGCTGTTGTTGTAGGAACATTTTTAAGCTGGCCAACTATAGTAGAAAAAACTCTTGAAGTAATGAATTGTGAGAAAATAGGAGAAAAATATTACTTAGTAAAAGATGTATCTGTTACTTGTTATGATTCTACACATTACAGTTATTTAATAGTTGGTTATTTGGGATTAATATTATATGGAATTGGAATACCTCTTTTAGGTTTTCGTTTACTTTATAAATACAGATATAGACTGTTTGATATGCAAAATAGATATGACGGATCAACACCTTTATCTTTTTTGTTTTTAGGATATAGAGAAAAGCGCTGGTATTATGAGTTTATTATAATGGGAAAAAAAGCAGGACTTATCCTTTTGTCAGTTTTTTTACGAAATCATCCTAGATATCAAATAATTGGTGCAAGTTTACTTGTTCAAATTTCATTTTTCATTCACGTTTTTCTTAGACCATATGATACAATCACTAGCTATGGAATGATATGTAATAAATTAGAAAGTATCAGTTTACTTTCATTAGTTATGACACTTAGCACTGGGTTGTTTTTTGGAACAGTAGATTCCGGTTATAATTTGGGATTTTTTGAAGATGTTTTGATAGTAATTTTAATTCTAGCAAACGGATTGATATGTTTTTACTTTTTTGTTTACTTTATTGTATTGGCGTGGAAATCCGGAAAAAATCACGCACGAGATTTTATTTTGAAAAGATTTTCAAATGATAATGTTCCGTTTATTTGTCGCTGTTGTTCAGAAAAAAATATTAAACGAATAAGAGATTGGGGCGATCTAGAAATGGTGGAAGATTATGGAATACATTTAAAAAATCAGGTAGAAAAAGAAATTTTTACAAATTATTTTAAAGAAAAGCAAGACAAATTAAGTGTATTAAACTCTAAAATAGATAACTTTAAAAAGAGAAGAGTTTCAATTAAATTAGATGAAATCAGATCAAAAATACAAGTTATGGAAAAAGAAAGGTGTTGGCAAACTATCCAAAATAACAGATTATATGCACAATTAAAAAAGATTGTAATGTTAAATAAGGGTGAATTAACTGAAAACGAATTAAAAGATATAGATAAATTGTTTGAATTATTCGTAAGTCACGGTATTCAATATAACGAGAAAATGAATGGCTTATATATGGAAGAACTTAGAGATATGTTACCAGAAAAGGTAGAAATAGTCCCAGAAAATATTATATTACAGCATAATACAAGTGAAGAAAGTGAAAGATCTGAACCAAAAACTGTAATTATTTGATTTTTGAATTTTTGAAGTTTTTTCCAAAAGTTTTTTGAGATATTCGATTTTGGACATTTTTAAAATGTCCAAATTTAAGTTTTTGAGAAAAGTTTTGAAAAAAACGTAAAATTTCAAAAATACCTACAATGCCTAGTGGTCTAAAAATAAAACTATCAAATTAATGTAGGGATTTTCTCTAGGGAAAAATTTTTTGAAAAAATTTGAAGAATTTTAAAATTCTTCGGTTTTTTTTGTTATCCGCTAGGTAAATTTTCTTAGTTTTTTCTGTGATCTTATGATAAATGTATATATTTGAGTGTTGTGTATACAATTTCACCCTAGCGGATAACAAAAAACCGAAGAAAAAACCGAAAGATTTATTTTTTCTGTGTCAACCCTTCCTTTCATAATATTATAAATTTCGATATTATGAAAACGTTACTGACTTTTAAAATGGATAACAAGGATAACATAAAAAAACCGAAAAAAAAGTTACTTACAAAAAATATGGTAAAATCTTAATATTTTTAGAAAAATAAATTCTTACATTTGTAGTGACTGAAAATGACCAAAATGATAAAATAATTAATAAAAATAATTTAGCGGTTTTTTTTGTTATCCATATATAATGGAAAAAAAACCGAAAAAAAAACCGAAGAAATATTTTTGTATAAAATGTGACTTTAGTTCGAATGATAAAAAAGATTATACCAGACATTTATCCACACGCAAACATCAAAAAAACACAATGGATAACAAAAGGATAACAAAAAAAACCGAAAAAAATATTTTTAAATGTGAATTATGCGATAAAAAATATAAATACAGAAGTGGATTATCTAAGCATAGAAGGACTGCCCATCCAGATATAGTTTTTGAAGAAAATACACAGACAACGCCTACAACAGATATTAATAGTCAAGTAGATGAATTAAAAGAGATGATGGCAAGTCTTGTGAAAGTGCAAAAGAAAACAGCAGATAACTTCGATAACTTAAAAAAAATGATTCCCAAACTAGGAAATACTACTTATAATCAAAAAATGTCTATCAATGTTTACTTAAATCATCATTGTAAAGATGCTATTAATATACAAGATTTCTTAGACAATTTAAAAATCTCTCTAGAAGATTTAAAGTATACAAAAGAGCACGGTTATGCAAAAGGTATTAGTAACATATTTGTAAAACAGTTGAAGGATTTAAAACCTAATGAAAGACCGATCCATTGTAGTGATAAAAAACGATTACAGTTTTATGTAAAAGATAATAATAGTTGGGAAAGAGATGCACAACATAAAAAAATAGACTCTACAATACAAGATATTACTATTAAGCAAATTAAACAACTAAAAGAATGGGAAAAAGCTCATCCAAATTATTTAAAAGATGAAGTTTTATTGAAAGAGTGGCACGATATGGTTCACTCTGTTATGGGTGGAGAAGATATAGAAGATAAGCAAAAACAAGAAAAAATTATCAAAAAAGAACTAGGCATTACTTTTGAAATGAAAGATGATATGTTAGAAAATCATTAGGAAAATTGAAGAGTTTATAATATATAATAATTATTATATGTTACAAACAATGGCTAGAAAAATCAACAATGAAACAGTTGGAATGACAGGTGAATTTGTGATCTGTCTTTTGTTTGACATTAAAAACTCCATTGAACCACATCGTTGGGATACAGAAGTAGCTAACAATATGATTAAGAGTAATGTTTTAGATATATTACTTGATGAAAATGTTATGCCAATGGAACACGTTGGTGGAAACAATGGTCCTACAGATTTTATGGTTCTTGATTCAAAAAACGAGACAAAAACAATGTCTTTAAAAACATTAAAAAAAAGTGATGGAAAAATTTGTCCACAAGGCGGTCAACCAACTTATAAAAGTTTTGATAAAATCAACGAGTTAAATGACAAGACGAAAGATTTATCTAGAATAGACGCTAATCAAGTAAGATGGGCGTGGATTCAAAATAATATCGGGAAATTTCTTAACGATATGCAATATAAAACATTCTGTTGTGATTATCTAATGCTTATATCTAATTGTTGTAAAAATCCTAAGGCTGAGCTGCTAGAAAATAAAAAATATGATTTTACAAAATTCGATTCTATAGAATTTTCGAGACAAATGTATGAAGAAAGACCACATTCTCGAAAACCAGGCCAGCTAGCCGAATTTTATAGCACAGTTACAGGAACTATAGGTGGCGAAACAAAAAGAATAGGAGAGTTTCAGTTTCATTTTAAGTCGCGTGAAAATATAAAATTTAGATTTTTCAACACCTTATTTGGTTAGATTCTTTATAATAATATCAAAATAAGATTTCTCTACTTCACACCCAGAGAATCTTCTTTTTGTTTTTTTACAAGCAAATGCTGTAGTTCCGCCTCCTAGAAATGGATCTATTACAAGATCACCCTCATTAGAGTGCTTTTTTATCAGTTCTTCAAATAAAGCCAAACTTTTCTGAGTTGGATGTCTTTCACCTTTCTTACCGGTTTGAATGGGAAATTCATATATTCCTCTATCATATCTTGAATTAAATGTGGGACTACCTTTTTTTACTCCTAGCAGTGCAATTTCTCTACAATTTGTAAGATAATTTCTACTCTGATTTAAAGGCAT
>Ga0163111_10000434_pt1 | contig 25060 bp, 19 predicted proteins | sample CRUFie1St18metaG_FD_109645 | JGI IMG/M metagenome (GOLD analysis project Ga0163111, IMG submission 109645) | Marine microbial communities from the Costa Rica Dome - CRUD Field 142mm St18 metaG | ecosystem: Environmental > Aquatic > Marine > Oceanic > Photic zone | place: Costa Rica: the Eastern... | reverse complement strand
GCGGCGAGCCTGCCGTCGCCGCCCGAGGAGGGTGGGCGGCGGGCGTCGGCAGCGGGCGAGGCGCCCCCTCCGACGCAGAAGCTGCACCGCCGCCACTCGAGCAACCCGATCGCGCGCGCTGCGCGCCAAGCGGCAAGGGAGGAGCGGATGGCGGCGCGCGCGGCTCGGCGCGCGTCGCGGATGCAGGGGCTTTCGGCCGAAGAGACGGCGGCCGGCGCCGAGGCGCTTGCCGCGGCGTTCAGGGCAGAAACGTCCGCATGGGGCGGAGTCAGGGAGATGTGCCAAGACAGCGTCGCCGCTGCCGCCGCCGAGGAGCGCCGGCGCGACCCGCGGCGCGGATCCCTTTCGGCCGGCCTCTCCGCCGCCGTCGCCGCCGCACGTCTCCAGCAGAAGGCTGCCGAGGCTCGCCTTGACGGGGCGCCGCCCGCGTGCCCGCCGCCGCCGGCGGCGCGGCAGCGCACGGTGGGCGCGGCGCTCGGCACGGCGGTGGCGGCGACGCGCATGCAGCAGAGCGTCGCCGACGGCGACGAAGACGCCTTCTTCGCTGCGCTAAGCGGCGCTGCGGTGTCAACAGGCTCGAGCTCGCCCCTCTTCCACGACGGCGTAGAGACAACGGGCACTGCGGAGCTGCTCGAGCGCCCCGCCAACCCCGGAAACTCGACTGCTTCGTTCAAAGACGAGAAGCGGGGGTTCCGCCGCTCGTCTGAGGCGAAGCTGCTGCCCATCGAGGATGAGCGTGCCGAGTACAAAGAGGCGCACCGCGCGGCGAAGAAGGTGGTCACAAAGTCGCACCCGGGACGGATGTACACGCGCCGCGGCGAGCTCAACAAGCAGGAGTCCTCCGATCAGCTCATCGAGTCGGCCGAGGGCCTCGACTGCTAGTACGACAAATAAAATACGGAAAATATGTATGAAGTACACAGTCCAGGAGGCTGCCGTGCCTGCGGTCTCAGCCCGCGCGGAACAACCACTTGCTGTAGAGCACGCTCGCACCCTGGCTGAAGTTGTTGATGTCGTCACGCGGACTTACGTCGAATTTCGCACGGCCCGCAAGCGCGAGGAACTCGTCGAGCGCCCTCGAGACGCCGCGCAGCTCCTCGAGCTCGCGGTCGGACGCCTGCTCGCGGCTCGCGGCGTCGAGCGCCGCCACACGCGCCTTGAAGTCGGCGGCGAGCTCGGGCGGGCTGCGCGCGTCGGACGTGCCCGACACCGCCGGGAGGCTGGTCGCCACCTCCGCCATTGACGGCACCAGCGGGTCGAGCACCGAGCGCGTGAAGCGCAGGACGTACGCGTCGTCCTCGTAGTCCGCAGGCATCTTCGACCGCCGCCGGTCGATCTCAGCGACCTCGCGCAGAAGCCCAGCGACACGCGGCTGGGCCGCTGCTAATGGCTGCAGCAGCTGCTGCGCACGACTCTCGAAGAAAGCGTGGGCGACGCTGGGCTGAACCACGGGCGCCGCAACGAAAGCGTGGCCGACGCTGTGCGAGAGGGCGCGGCGCGAGAGCTGGAATGGTTTCGCCGCAATGCGTTCCGATGGGTAGAGTGCGGCGAGGAGGGAGAACACGACCAGCCCCAGCGGCATCCCAACGGCAAGCGCCCCACAAAGAGGAGACAAAGGAGAGGAGAGGAGGCTCGAACCCGGGATTCCTACTTAACTCAGTTTTCCCAGGGAGCTCCTTGACCGCGCTCTTCAGGCTTTCTCTCCTCCTCCTCCACATGAAACCCTCGTTCTTCTTCAACTATTTCAAGCACGTCCCCGAGGACCTCGTCATCTCGTCGACGCCGGGCGTCGTGATCAGCGTCTTGGGCACGCTCCTGATGGCCTCGCTTTTTTTCATGCAGCTCATGTCGTACATGGAGCTGCGAACGAAGACGGAGCTGGTCGTGGACGACCTCCTCGACGAGATGCTCCGCGTGAATTTCAACGTGACGTTGCCGTCGGCGCCGTGTGACTACCTGAGCGTCGACGTATCGGACCTTGCGGGCGGCGCGCGACACAACATCACAAAAGACATCTTGAAGTGGCGGCTGAACTCGCACGGCGAGCTGCTCGGCTCGTCTCTCGCAGTGAGCGTTGTCGACACGCCTGGCGCTGGTAAGGAGCGGCACAGCAACCACGCCGAGGACGAGGCTGCTTTTGATGTCGAACTCGACGACGACTACGAGCCGCCAGACGCGAACCTGAGCCAGCCGCTGACGGAGGCAACCTTCAACGAGTTCCTCGGTGCCCACGAGCTCACAGTCGTCAACTTCTTCGCCCCTTGGTGCATCTGGTGCCGCCGGCTCGAGCCGGTCTACCTCGACGCGGCGTCGAAAGTGCCGAGCCTGCACTTTCACGGCCACACGCGACTCGCGCAGGTCGACTGCGTCGCCAACCAGAACTTTTGCGCGAAGAACTTGGTCCGCGCTTACCCGACGCTCCGAATGTACAAGGACGTGCGCCGCCTCCTTCCGCCGCGTTGTGCCGACGCCGCCGCGTGCCCGCACTCGCGCGCCCCGGCGCCCAGCCCCGCGCCCGCCCCCCCGCCCACGCCCGCGCCCGCGCCCGCGCCCGCCCCGGCGCCCAGCCCCGAACCCGCTCCTGCATCGATCTCAACCGCCGCTGGCACCGCAGGGCGACGGCTCGCACTTCGAGGCCTTTACCGGCGCGCGGACGACCGAGGCGCTGCTCGAGTTTGTGCAGGCACAAATGAAAGACTACCAGAGCTCGCACCCGGCGCTGGCTGCGGCGAAGCGGTCGGCCCGATTCACAGTGCACCACGGCGCGCTCACAGAGGGTTCTGACCTCTACCGCGCGAAGATGGATGTGGCGGAGGCGCAGGCGTTCTGCGGAAACAACCCCAGCTGCGTCGGCTTCACTTGGCACGGCGATAAGAAGGCGTACGAGAAGGAAAAACCGATGGTGTACTTCAAGGGGCAGGGAACGACACTCAACAACGACGTCGCCTGGACAACGTACACGAAGCAGGCGAACGCGACGGTCGGTCACTCGGCGAGCGGCTCACTTTACAACGGGCCGGAGGGTTGCCGAGTCGCTGGGCACTTGATGGTGCGCAAAGTGCCCGGAACACTGAAGCTGCTGCTCCACTCCGAGGAGCACGACCACGAGGACGGGCTGATCAACTCGTCACACCGCGTCGACGAGTTTTGGTGCGGCGTTCGCGACTCGCACCGTGGTTGCGTCCCCCGTCCCACCCCCTCGTCTTACACATCCTCCCCTCGCGCGCCTCCTCGCTTCGTGCGCAGGTACGGCGAGCCCCTCACGCCGCATCAGCGGCGGGTGATGCTGACTTCGGACCGTGAGCTCCTCGACGGCGTGACCTCGCACCGCATAGAGGGGCAGCTCTTCCTCTCGCAGGCCGCGGGGCACGCATACGTTCATTACCTGAAGGTGGTGACGATGGAAATCATGCACAACGTTTACTCCGGAGCGGCGCGCGACCACCGCACCATTGCGTACAAGTACACGGTGCACACGAACAAGTTCTCCGCGGAGACCGGCGGTGCTGGCACCCGGCCGTCGATCGACTTCAGGTATGACCTCTCGCCGATCTCAATCGTCGTCTCGGAGGACCCGATGCCGATGTACCAGTTCCTCACGTCGACGTGCGCAATCGTCGGAGGCGTCTTCACTGTCATCGGCCTGCTCGAGAACATCATCCACCACACAGGCAAACAGCTGATGAAGAAGAAAATTTAGCAGACGCGCGCGCACCCGAAAAAGACCCGTGCTCAAGTCGAGTGCTCTACCCAAGTAGGGATTCCTACCTTCTCACGGTGCTCTTTCGGTGCTGAGCGCAAAGCGATCGCACGCGCGCGCGACTTCGACGTCGCGGTCTACGGGGCGACAGGCTTCACCGGCCGGCTCGTATCACGGTACCTCGTGCGAAGGGCGGGTGCATACGCGCGCATCGCGCTCGCTGGGCGGAGTGTTGAGCGCCTCGAGAGATTGCGCAGCCAAACTGCATCAGAATTGCCGTTGGACAACCAGCCGTCTGTTGTTGTTGCTGACGCGGCTGATGACGACTCGCTGCGCGCTCTGGCATCGCGCTCGCGCGCGGTGGTGTCGGTCGTCGGGCCGTATGCGCGGCTCGGCACACCACTTGTGCAGGCTTGCGTGGCGTGCGGCGCCCACTACGTTGACATCAACGGCGAGACGCCGTGGGTGCGCGGCGTAATTGACGATCTCCATGGCGCCGCGATGTCTGCCGGCGTGCGAATCGTGCCCAACTGCGGGTACTCCGTGCTCTCCGACCTCGGCGTGCTATTCACCGTACGCGCTGTCCGCCGCGCCTTTGGGACGCCGGCTCGCGCCGTGTCCAGCCTGGTGCACTTCAACGGGCGGCTGAGCGGTGGCACGCTGGCCACAGGGATCGCGCTTGACCGATTGCCCGCGTCGGTGCAGGTCGAGCGCCGCGACCCCTTTTTACTCGGCGGCGCGCCGTCCGGCGGGCCACGGCCCGAGGACGCGGATCCGGCCGCCGCGAGATACGAGGCGGCGCTCGGCGCTTGGTCGGCGCCGTTCTGGATGGCGTCCATCTCAACGCGCGTCGTTCGCCGGTCGTTCGGCCTGTTGCGCGAGACGGCGCTGGACGAGCCGTACGCCGTAGATTTTGCGTACCGTGAAGCTGCGCTCGCGCGTGACGAGGGAGTCGCCCGCAACCTGGCGACTCCGATGGCGCCGCCGGAGCAGCGTCAGCGGCTGATCGACCGCGGCCGGCTGCCAGGGCCGGGAGAAGGCCCGTCGGCTGAAGCGCGTGCGAGCTCGTGGTTCCGCAGCTACTTCCTGGGCGAGTCCACCGACGGCCGTCGGCTTCTCACGTCGATTTCTGGCGGCGACCCCGGGTACGAGGAGACGAGCAAGATTGTGGGCGAGGCTGCGCTGCTCTTGGCCCTCGAGCATGACGCGCTGCCGGCGAGTGGCGCGTGCGGTGGCGTCCTCACGCCGGCAGTCGCCCTCGGTGGAGCGTTGCTCGATCGGCTGGACGGATGCGGGCTCCGCTTTGCCGTGCGCGGCACAGACCTTGCCGACGACCTGCCGCGGATGGTCGCGGATGATTTTGTGCGCCCGATAGCGTGAGGCTTCAATGAAGAGCTATATAGCGTACCGTGCGATTTTTACGCTCTCGCGCTGCCTTTGCTGTCTACTGCGCCCAACAAAGGGTTGAGGCGCGCTGCGGAAGCAAGCGCGCGCATCGCGCCCGGCTTCACGAGTTTGGGCCTCCTGTGGTGTCGCTCGTCCTTTGACGAGCCGTTCCACGCCGCTGCGTGTGTGTCGGCGAAGAGTTGGCACCAGCCCTGGACTGATTCGCGGCCGGCGGACAGTTTCGATTCGGTCTCGAGCCCGCCGATGGCCGACGAGCGATTGGCACACCTACGTGCCGGCGGGATTTCGGCGAGCGCGGGTACGGGCGAGAAGGCGCGGCAGCTCAGCGGCTGCCACCGGCCGCCAGCGCCAACAAGCGGTCCCCGTGCGCTCTCTCGCGCGACAAAGGCGGATACTGCGTCGCGGCCGCACTCGACAAGTGGTGGCAGGAGGAGCCACTGTGACTTCGTCTCGCGGTACCGCCGCGCGTTGAATGCATGGACGACACGCCACTCGGCGCCAGGGAACCGCGCGTTGCCGGCGAGCACAGCCGAGCGGCGTTCGTCGCCGCCGACGTACACGTAGTCGATCCAGTCATCAACGTACCAGTTGTCCAGCTGAGGCGGATAGTACTCGGCGAAGATCCGAAGGTGCGTGCGATGCACGAGGTCGACCGTCACGCCGCCCTTGTACCGTGAGCCGTCGCCGCTCACGCGCGGACCGACGACGCCGACAAGCGGCGGCCGCATTGCGCCGAGCGCACCGGTCGCTGCGGTGACCCACCCGGGTGAGGTGTACCTGATGTCGTCGTTCGTGCGGTGCAGGAAGTCGGCGCCCTCGGCTAGCGCCTCCGCCGCCGCCTCCCGACTCGGGATCCGGTTGGGTACACGCGGGTAGAATCGCAGCCGCTTCTCGAGCCAGCGTGGCGGCGCGTCGACAACCGCCTGCGCCTCGCGCATGTACATCGCATCATCGGCGTCCGCGCAGAGGTACAACCGCAGCGTCCACAGAGCCCGCTCTGCCTCCGTGACGGTCTCGGCGAGCGACGGCAGCAGCGTGCGACTGAGAGCTGTCTGGTTGAGGAAGCGCTCCTTCCGTCCCGACTTCACGCAGGCGATGATCGCGAGCGTGCGGCGCGGAGGTGCCGGCATGCCTCCACGGCCTGGGTGTGCTCTGTCCACTACGCAGGAAGGAAGTAGGTGGCAGCACCGTTGCAGCAAGGCAGGAATTCCTACCATAGGAATTCCTACGGTCGACTACTCTACGGGGGCAGCCCACGAAAAGGTGTCTGCGTGGACGACTGCGACCCTCCGTTTGCCTGCGTCTCGTGGCTGCCTGCGTCTCGTGGCTGCCTTATGGATGCCTTAATGGTTGCCGAATTCGGCGTCGCCGAGGCGGTCACCGCAGCTCCTGGTGGGGTGGAGGCAGATGGCGACGACTCTGGCCGCAAGCGGCAGCGGGCACGCAGCGGGAAGGCCGTGGCGTCGGCCAGCGTGGCCGCACCCGAGTTCCCGCCGGTGAGTGCGGTCGATGCCGCCGGCGGGTGCTCCGAGTTCCGACGCGTGCAGGTGCCGCCGCACCGTCTCACGCCGCTGAAGAAGGATTGGATGCAGCTGTACACGCCCATCGTGGATCACCTGAAGCTCGACGTTCGGATGAACGCCCGCCTGCGTGCGGTTGAGCTGCGCACCTCGGCGCACACTGCCGATGTCGACGTGCTGCAGAAGGCCGCCGACTTCTTGCGGGCGTATATGTGCGGGTTCGAGGTTGCCGACGCGGTCGCGCTGCTGCGCGTCGAGGACCTCTACGTCGACTCCTTCCAAGTGACCGACGTGAAGATCCTGAAGGGTGATCACCTCTCGCGCGCCATCGGGCGTATCGCCGGCAAGGACGGCAAGGTCAAGTTTGCGATCGAGAACGCGACGCGCACGCGTATTGTGCTCGCCGAGCAGAACGTGCACATCCTCGGCTCGCACGCGCACACACGCGCGGCCAAGGACGCGGTGTGCTCGCTCATCCTCGGCAGCCCGCCGTCGAAAGTGTACGCGAACTTGAGGGCGGTTTCGACGCGGCTCGGTCAGCGACTTTGAGGGTGGGCGGGGGCGCTCGTCGGACGGTGTGCTGCCACTTAATGGCATCCTGCGGGAACGCCAATCCGGATCCACTCTGCTTACTGTCTGTGCGTTCCCTGGTAAAGCCAAGCTGCCCTTTAGGAATCCTACTAAAAAGTCACGCGCCGTAACCGAGGCTGCCGGCCTGCAGCAACAACCACACACCAGGAGGCTGGATGCAAGAAATTAAGGAGGCTGAAGGAATTGACGGGCGATTGACCCACAAAGAGCGCGATCGCGTGGCGTTGGCGCTGCACGAACGGCTCGAGAGCCTGAGGCGGCTGTCGCCACGCGTCTCGAGCGGACCGCCGGCGGCAGCGAACGTGCACCTCGAAATCATGTGGCCCGATCGGATTGCAGTCCGCCTCTCCGTCGTTCACAGACGAGCGTCGGTCCCTCACCGCGTCGAGCACATCGGCAGAAGGAGTTCTCCTCAGCGAGACGCACTCAAGCAGCTGGCACAGTCGCTCGTCATCGCGCGGGACTCGCAGCGGAGTCGGTCCAAGGAGCGGACGACGGATCGGCTACACTGCACGCAGATCCTCGAGATGAAGAAGAAGCTACTCGACGAGCAGCAGTTCAGTCGCGACTTCGTTCGAATGCATCGTGCCGAGCCGGTGGGTGGTGAGCGATGGTCTGTGGCGGAAATGGCGCCACGTCCAGGTACGTCCACCCACGACGAGTACTCTGCGGAGGAGGACGTGTGGCACGACGTGTGGGAAGGGGGCACGAGCGAGCTGAGGTTCACGACGAAACTGAGGTACATTGAACCGCCGGCGAAGCAGACGGCCACCACACCGCATGCCACGCCGCTCGTTAGGGAAACGGGGCCACCCCGAAGGGAACCGGCCGCGGAGGAGGAGCTAAGCTGCCCACGGTGTACGCTCATCAACACTGGAGACGCGCGAGAGTGCTCGGCGTGTGCGCAAGCATTCACCGGCCGAGAGCGTCGATGGCGGAAAAAACCTGAGCGGCGCGTCGTAGGGTCCGGCAGCGCGCTGTTGCAAGAGGCGCCATCACTCTTGATGCCTATTGAGACAACGGAGGCGCAAGTTGGCCCGATGGTGGGGCTTGAGGCCGAGGCGGCGCGGCAACCACCGCCGCCGCCCCCGCCGCCCCCGCCGCCTCCGTCCAGCTCTGGTCCGCCTCTGACCTGGAAGCTGTGCGGCAGTGGCGTGCGCCTGCGGTTGTCCGCCGAGCGACACGCCGAAGTCATGCAAGCGATCGCCTTGCTGGGAGAGCTTGTCGACGCATCGCCGACCGACCGATCGATCTGCCCATCGCCTGCCCTCGCCAATGCCCGCGGCGCGACCGCAGCGGGCGCGCGCCCCGCTGCCGATGACGACGGAGCGGGCTCCCTGGCTTCGCCGCGCGGCTGCCGGCAGGGTCGTCACGTCACGCGCGCTTTTTCAGGCATGGCGCGATCTCGGGCCGGCGCGGCCGCAGAGGCGGGCGCCGACGAGCTAAACGAGGTCACGTTCGGCGGCGAGCTCGCCGATTGGTCGTGGCCGCAGCAGGCTATGGCGGGGGTGGCGCTCGAGGGAGTCTTGGAGAAGGGCGATCCAGATCCGAAACCGCCGCCGCCCTCGCCCTCGCCACGGGAACCGCAGGAGACCGAGCCACTCCCGGTGGGTGGGCGGCTCGTGGGCGGTATCCCCAGCCTCGTGCGCGTCGAGGACGACCGGTTGTTTGAGGAGGGAAGCCTGCATAATGCCGGTGAGCTGGCACTCGCCGGTCTCGCCGGCGAGGCGAACGGGCCGACGGAGCTTCAGTCGGCAGATATCCAGCCGCTCCTTGAGGAGATAGACGAGTGGGTATCACTGCTGCTGCCTTCAGGCCTCATGGACGACGAGCTTGAGCCGCCGAGTCCGCCCAGCGCTCAGCAGGTGGCTGACAGCGTGACGTCTGACGCCGAGCTACTTGAGACGCTTCGCTGCGCTCAGGGCGACGAACGCGCCGCCATCCCCGTCCTCAGAGCGCTCTGCCGGCTGCTGCGCGGCCGCCTCGCCCCGCAGCTCGAGACGCTGCGCGCCGTGCTCGAGGTGACGACGCGTGCCGTCATCGGCGGCGCCGACCCCGCCCTCGCCGGCTTCGTCTCCCTTGTGTACAAGGCGTTCTGCGAGGGGCATCTCCGCGCGCTCCTGTCCGGGCTTGGTTAGACGCGCGCGCGAGGCCGCTTCATGGTTCCGGAGGAGTGCGTCGCGACTCGAGGTTCTACCGGTAACTCATTTCACTTTTGATTTTCTTGTAGGTTCACGAAGGTGTCATGGCGGAGGAAGCGGAGGAAGTAGGGAACTTCAGGAAGCTTCAACCGCCGCCATTCGTGGCAGGCAAGCTGGAGGCGGCGAGCGCGCACTTCGTCGCCGCGAAATCAGCCGCGATGCCGCATGGCCTTGACGAGAAGACGGTGGAGAAGACGCTGACAAACTACTTCATGCGGTTCTTTCTCGGCAGCGCGGCAGTGCAGGCAACGCTGCGCCCGGGCCTCCACCAGCGGCAGCTGGAGGATGTCTGTGACGTCGTTGTCCCTGAGCCGGCAGCGGCAGCGGCTAGCAACGGCGGTAGCAGTGGCGGGAGCGGCGATAGCGTCGGCGGCGCCGCGGCAGCGGCCGGCGCCAACGGCGCAGCGGCGCGCGTGGCCGCGGCGCTCGCTAAGGTGGAGCGTCATCGTTGGGCGCCGAAGGCGAAGCGCGTGCGGGACGAAGACGCGATCAACCTGGCGAAGGGTGTAGGGCCCGTTTTGCTGCCGCTCTCAGTGTACCGTGCCGTGCTCGCCGAGCTGGCGCCAGTGCTCCGGCCCGGCGCGATCATGCTCGACACGCCGTGCGGCAGCGGGTACCTCTCGGTCGTGGCGTCCTACCTCGTTGAGCCCGCCGGCTACGTGGCCGGCGAGGAACCCCTGGAGCAGGTTGCGGATTTCGCGCTCAAGTGCCTCGAGAAGGAGCCTGGCCACCTCGCGCGCTTCGAGCTCGGCCTCGTCAAGCTGCACCGTGGCGACGGGCTCCACGGCTACAACGGTGTTCTCTTTGACGCGATCGCCGTCACCGCCAAGTGCGACGACGCCACGCTCGCCCGCTACGCGTCCATGCTCCGGCCGGGCGGACGCCTCGTTGCGTTTCGCGCCGCCGCGGACGGCGCGTCCGCCGAGATGCTCGCCATCGACCGCGTCATCGGCAATGAGCCGCGCGGCGGCGGCGGCCTCGCGTGCCGCGTCGTGCTCGGCGGCGTGAAGTGCGCGCTGCGGAACGCCGCGCCGCTTGACGTTTGGAAGCTCTACCGTGAGCGGCTGGCGGCTGACAGTGCGGTCCGTCTCGGCAGCTATCCCTTCGCGACTGAAGCGCAGCCGGTGTATGAGGAGATCAACGCCGAGTACCCCGGCGTGCGATGTCTATGTCATACGCCACCGGCGCGTTGCCGCCGCTCAAAGGAAACCACCCGGAGATGAGCCACAACGCCACCACCGCAGGTGTATGTCGTCGACGACTTCCTCACCGCCGAGCAGTGTGACTCGGTGATTACCCTCGCCGAGCCGCGCCTCGAGCGTTCCCAGACTTCGACGACCGCGAACATTTCGTCGACAAAGACGCGCTCGCGCACGAGCAGCGGCACGGCGCTTGCGAGTCCGAACGGGCTGCCAGCGCTTTCGCCGCACTTAGACGCCGATGGCCACTGCCACAGGTGCGTGGCTCGACGACTCGAAGCGAGGCGAGGCGGGCCCACTCATGCGGAGGATCGAGCTGAAGCTCAAGGCGCTCTTCGGCCGTGACCGAGACCACGAACCGCCGCAGATCACACGGTACATACGCATTTTTCCCCGTGTCCCTCGCGCTCTCTCCTGAACAGCGCGCCCCCTTCGGTACCCAGGTACCACGCCGGCGAGTTCTATGTGCCGCACATGGATGCGTCGGACCACATGCGCCCCGACAAAATGGAGAACCGCGTCGATAACCGAAAGGCGACTGTCCTCACCTACCTCAACGACGTCCCCGTTGGCGGCCACACCTCGTTCCCGCTGCTCCGCCTCTCGGTCGCACCCGCGCGGGGGACTGCCCTCATTTTCGTGCGCCCGCTCCTTCGAACTCGCGCCCCCGCTTCTTCGAACTCATCAGCTCCCGCACTCGCGCAGTTCCCGTCGTTCGCCGATGGCTACCTCGACAAACGCGCTCTCCATCAGGCCGAGGCCGCTGTCGACGAGAAGTGGGTGATGCAATTGTGGGTGCATTAACAGCGGGCCGGTACTCTACTCACGCATCTTCCTCGGCCGACCCCGAGCCGCTCCCACTTTCATACGAGGCGGCGACGAGCGTCCCCGTGGCAGCCGCCGGCGCGGCCGCCGCCGCAGGAGCGCGAGTGGAAGCGGCCTTCGCCCTCGCATGCACGACGAGCCCGGCCGGCAGCCTTGGTCGCTTCGGTGCGGCGGCGGCCGGCACTGGCGGCGGCGGCGGCGCTAGCAGGCAAGCAGCCCTTGAGTGCGAGTCTGCGGTCCCGGAGCTGCTCGCCGCGGCCGCCACGTCGGTGGGATCGCTGCCGTCGCCGGGAGAGTCGTCGTCTTCGCGCAGCCGCTTCTGCCGCTGCGCAGCGAAGGCGCGACGCAGCTCGAGCTCGTCCTCGTCGTCGAGCGACGGGCCGGCGGCCGCGGCCGCGGCGCGCTCAGCAGTCGCTCGCCGATGCTCCTCGAGCACCGCGTCGGTGTTGAGCGACGCGGAGCGCGCATTCTGAGTGCGGATCTCGTCCAGCGCGTCAAGGATGTCCATCTCCACCTTCGAGTCCTTTGTCTTGTTCTCGAGCTGCGCCATCGGGTCGTCCTTCTCGCTCTCCGCGCGGGCAGTGGCTGCCGCAGTCTTCTCCTTCTCCTCCGCTTTGTACAGCTCGAAATTGCGCCGCACCCCGGCCTCAACCGCGTAGTCCATGTTCTTCGGGTCAGTCTTGATGGTGAACTCGGCCGAGCACGTGATGCACTTGAAATAGAAGCGAAGGACCTTGATCCCGAGATACTCACCCTCCGGCCCGTCCACGTCCTCCTTCCGCGAGTTGAACTTCTTCCCCTTGTACATATACTCGCCGCACGTGTTGCAGCGCACGCTCATGGGCAGCATCATACGCACGACAAAGTTTGGGTTCAGATTCGCTTTCTTGCCGCGCGGTATCTTGGCCGGATCGAAGTCCGGCGGGAAGTATTTGTTGATGACCTTGCGCTCGCCCATGCTGCCCTTGGAAAACGCAGTGGCCGCGAGCGCCTATCTTCAGGCTGTATTTACCGGTACCTCTACTTCCTCTGTTCTAGAAATTCCTACACCTACTTACTCCTACCTCCCATATTAGTACTCACTTTGCGCCCCTGAGCTCGGGCGGCAACCGCCACGCTGCTCCATAGAGAGAGTCGGCAAGCGACGGGCCGGCCACACGGGCGCCCCCCTCACGCAGCAGCCGGGAGCTCGTCTCCCTGAGGGACCCCGCGAGGCTGACGGCGGATGCCGCAGAGGCGTCGCTCGGTGCGGGCGACACGGGCCGCCCGGGGGTTGAGGCGGCCGCCGCAGGCGCGCCTGTGTCGAGCGTTCCCCGCGGACACGCGGCGGACACCGGCCTGGCCATCGGCGGCGCGATTGAGGCGGCGGCCGTCGAAGAGGGTGCGCTGGCATGTGGCGGCGGAGGGCGGCGCGGCAACGGCGGCTCGGATGGTGGGCAGGCGCGGGCGCGCTGCAGTTCATCCCTCAGGGCCGCGACCTCCGTCTTCAGCTGCGCGGACTCCGCCTCGGCCGCCGCTGCGCGCTCCTGCGCTGCGAGCTCCGCCGCGGCATGTGCCGCCTCGATCACCTCCGTCGCCTCGCGCCGCGCCGCCGCAATTTCCGAGGCGGCGCCGACGCCGCGCAGGCGCACCGCGCGCGCCTCCGACTCTCGCGCCATCCGTGCCGCCGCCGCCGATATGCGCAGCCCGCAGAGGGCGACACGCAACCGCGAACGCCGCGCCTGCCTCGACGCGAGCGACGCACACAGCCGCTGTGCCACCTGTCGCGCCGCGCTGCCGTCGGCCATCGCTGCCGCTGCCTCCGGCATGGCACCGACGACCCTGGTCGCTCGTAGCTGACGGCGAAGCTCAGCAGCGTCGGCCTCGGCGGCGTGCCGCGCCTCGATCGCCGTCGTGAGATCACGTTGGAGGAGCGCCGCCGTCGCCTTCGCCCGTGCCACTTCCATCGCTCCTTCACGCACGTCGTGGTCGCGCCTGGCGTTCAGGCGCAAGGCGACGAAGCAGCGACGGAGCAACGAGAAGTTCCCGGAGCGGAAGGCGCGCATTACGACGACTTGCTGCGCTGCTGATAGCTTCGCCGCCCACTGCTCGTCGGCGCACGAGCGCTCGTCGGCGCGCGCCGCCGCGAGCTGGCGCTCGAGCTCTGCCGCCGTGGCCGCTTCCCGCTTGCGAGCATGCGCTTGCGCCTCTTCGGACATGGCCGCCGCTCGCGCCGCGGACATCGCCTCCGCCGCTGCCTGCTCATCCGCTGCTCGCTGGTCGGCTGCCGCCGCGCGCGCCGCAGACATCGCCTCCTCCTCCTCCACGCTCGCGCCCGCTCCTTCCACCGAGGCCACGTCCGATGTCGCCGCCGCCGTCGCCAACACCCGCTGTTGCTCGCAGGCGATGCGGAGGGCAATGAAGCAGCGGTGGACCATCTGCTTGTTCACCGAGCGAAAGGCTCGCAGTGCCACCAGCTGCTGCGCCGCCGACATCCGCCCCGCCCATCGCGACACCTCTCCCGCGTGCTCCTCGCGCATCCGCACGGTCCGCCGCACCGCCGCTGAGCGCAGCGCCTCGCACGCCTCTGCCTGGCGCTCCTCATACGCTTGCTTCTCGCCGATGCGGACCGCCTCTGCGCCGGCAAGGCGTGCCTGCGCACGGGCGGCGGGGCGTCGAGTTCGGCAGCAGCGGCGCGCCCCGTCGCCGGACGTGGGCGTCAGACGGGGGCGATGCGCACCTGCAGCGCCTTTATCTCCGACGCGTGGGCCGCGCAGACCTCTTTCATGCGCGCCTCCGCGCGGCGCAGCTGCGCAGATGCCTCGGTCGCCCGCTCGAGCGCCTCAGACACGGCGCTGCGCTGCGCCTCGTCGAGCTGCTGTTTTGAGGCCGCCGAGCTCTTCCAGACACGTTCCGTCTCCGCGGCGTCGCGAGCCGCTGCCGCCGCGAGCGACGCCGCGTGCTCGGCGCGCGCCACCTCGAGCGTGCGCTGCAGCTCAGCAGCGCGTCCTGAGCCAGTTGCCACATCGGCCACCGACTGCAGCGGGGCGGGGAGAAGGTGAGGGGGTGGAGGGGAGTGTTGGAGGAGGAGAGGGGGCAGAGGATGGAACCCGAAGACATCTCGGGCGGGAACCCGGGCATACCTGAAGCGTCTTTTGCTGGAGCGCGGCCTCGCATTCGGCGTGCAGCCGGTGTGCCTCGCGTCGCATCGCCGCGCGGGCGTCCTCGACGACGGAGGAGAGCTGCAGTCGCGCGCTGTGGCGCTGCGCGCGTGCGCAGCGGGCTAGTGACTCGAACGCCTGCAAGCGCTTGCAGAGCTGACTCCGTGCGGCGAGCTGCGCGAGCTCAGCGCGTTGCTCGGCGTGCAGCTCGGCGTGGAGCAGCCGATGCTCGGATTTCCCGAGCTCGCGGCTCAAAAGGAGCGCCTCGATCCTCCGGCGCTCCTCGCGCTGACGCACGCTTCCCTCGGCGTGCGCCACCACCGCCTCTTGCTGCGCCGCCGCCTCCGCGCGTTCGCCCTGCACCGTATCCTCGGCCTCCCGTACCGCTGCGACGCGCCGCCGCACCTCCGACTCGTGCGCGAGCCTCAGCTGCGCCACCACGGCCTCGTTCCGCGTCGCGACGGCTTCGGCCCACCAGCGGCGCAGCGCATGCCACGATGCCCGCAGCGCACTCCGCGTCGCCGCGCGTCGCGCCACCAGCAGCTCCGCCGAGTGTGCCCTCGTCGCCCGAGCGCGCAGGCCCTCGGGGATCTCCGCCTCGGGATCCGCCGCCTCGAGGCGAGTCCCTGTGGCGAGTCCTTTGGTGTCAACTGGCTGCATGTCCTGCGATGGTGCCTTCGCTCCTGCTGCCGCCGCTTTCGCGCCCAGCGCGTCGGCGACGGTCGCCGCTCCACCGCGTCCCGTCACCGCTTCCGCGGCCGCAGCCTCACGGGAAGCGTCGTCGCGCTGGGTCTGTAGGGCGAGCTCGAGCGCTTGCTCGCGAACCGCCCCGTCCGCGCGCAAGCGCTCAAGTTCGGCACGGCCGGCGGCAAGCTCGCCGTCGCGAGTGCGCAATTCGGCGGCGAGGCGTGCCGACTCCTCAGCTCCAACGCGCCACCGCTCCGACTCGGCCGCCAGGGCCGCCTCTGTCGCGGCTCGAGCGGCGTCGGCGGCGTCACGCGCCGCGCCGTGCGCAGATACGGTCGCCGCTAAGCCGCGAAGCTGCTGCTCGTGCGCGCGCTGCAGCGCCGCACAACGCGTCCACTCGCGTAGTGCGCTGAGAGCCACCTGCAAGCGTCGCCGGCCGTGGGCGCGTGGAAGCAGCCCGAGAGCCAGGCTTATACCGCGCTGCTCGCGGCGCCTCGCGCGTCGGGACTCCTCCTCCAGTTCTTCCGCCATTTCCACGAGGTGCAGCTCGTGCGCCGCGCGCAGCTCGTCATACTGTCGCTGCCGTGAGCCAGTCGCGGCAAGCGATGATGTACTCTCGCGGAGCGCCACAGTGCGCTGGAATGCGCGCATTGTCGCGCGGAGCGAGGAGTGCCCAGCTGCCGCCGGAGATGGCCGCGCGCGTCCGTCGCCGCGCTCGGGCTGCAGCGTTAGCGGAGGAGGCGGCCCCGAGCCTCGGTGCTCCCGAGCCTCGGTGGAGGCGAGGGCCGCCGCCGCTCGCTCCCACTCCGCCCAAGCGCGGCGCAGGGAACGAAGGTAAGTCCCGACGAGGATGTGCGAGAGTGCCGTGCTGCGTGCCGTACGGCCGAGCTGCTGGCTGGCTGCGAGCGAACGCTGTGTTCGCTGCTGCTCGATGCGCACGCCGTGCAGCAGCTCGTGCAGCTCGCCAACCGAGCGCTGATGTGCGCCTGCACGCCGCCGCTCGCGCAGGTTGAGCATTACGCCGCGCATCTCAGCCTCGGCCGCGTCGACCTTGGCACGGCTATCCTCCAGATGATCCTTCACGCAATCGAGCTTTTCTCTCATGGCGGGGTTCATGAGGGAGGATTGAAGGGGGAGTAGCGCCAGCTTTACAGAGCACTCACTAAAGGGTAAGTCAGCGAAAGCGTCACTCGATTACTCGCTAATTCCTATCCTCGCCCACTGTACTATTACTCGAATCCTCACTAGAGCTACTTGTCCTCGGTACCACGTACAATCGCGCCACGAGATCGAGGAAGGCATAACAGAACTATGCCTGCCTGGGCCAGGCGGCGACGTCGTCGGACCCGGGTTCTTCGCTTTGCATCATCGCGCGCAGGAAGGGCACGGCGAGCATCGGCCGGTCGCGGTGCGACCGCTGCTGCGAGTACATCGCGCCAAAGTGGTGCGTCTTGGAGATCCGCAGCGAGCGCGAGCCGATCGACGCTTGGAACGACGAGAAGAGCATCGTCGCGAAGCCGTCGGCGAGCCCTGCCAGGTAAAAGTCGACCATGGACCGCGTCCACGCCCCGCCCGGGTCGGCGGTCCGACGCGCACACGCGCCGCGGTGCGAGTCGCTGCTCTGCGCCGCCTTCGCCGCGCCCGGCGTGCACGTCTTCGAGAACGACGTGTGCCCAGACGCGCCAGCATCGGACGTGGCGACCACGCGGCCGCGTAACTGCGGCAGCGCGCTGACGAGCGAGACGAAGCCGGGCGTGTCGCCGATGACGAGCAGTCCCCACGAGCCACACGATTCCCGAGCGGCGTGCGGGCTCTGCAGGGGCACAGGGCGCCCATGCCGCTCCCTGCACGCGCGCCGGGCGAGCGCGTCGGCCATCCGGCCCGCGCACGTGACGAGGGACGCGAGCGAGCCGTTGGCGGGGGCGCCGAGCTCCCAGCCACTCGGCGGGGCGTCCGAGACGACGCACTCCTTCTTCGCGTCGGATGGGGTGGGCGGCTTGCCTGTCCGCCACTTGAAGCAGGGGGGCGGGGGCAAGCCGCTGGCCTCCGGTGCCTCGGCCGGCGCGTCGCACGAGATCAGCGCGTGCTCGAAAGTGCGCCAGTGCACCGCGTACGGCATGGGCGGCGCCAAAGATGCCGCGCGCCACGCCCGCTGCGCAGCGACGCCGTCACCGGATCTCGTCTGCCAGTCGGCATACCCGCTGCGCAGATGGACTGCGGAGAAGGCATCCAGCCGTTCGAGCGACCGCACGTAGGGCATCAGGCGCGACACGAGGCGTGGGCGGGGCCGCAGCTGCGCGAAGGTCTCGCACCGGCCGTGCATCCCGACGCGCGCGACGACGCGGCCGTCCTTGGACGCTGCGCGCATCCGCTCGAGCAGCGGCCGTGCCCACGCCGCTGCGCGGGGCGACACGCCGTTCTCGTCCCATGACCATGCTCCCAACCCGGGCAGCGCCGCCTCCTCCGGCGGCGGGCGTTTGGGCCGCCACTCACCGGCGCGGTCGTCGGCCACGAGCGGCGTCCGCCGCCGCTGCCACCGGTCGGCGGCGGCCGCCCTTGCGCCAGAGACCGCGCAAGGTGACGGCAGGCCAGTGATCGCGTACGTCCCGGCGATTGAGGCGGCGGCGGCGGGCGCCGACTGCTCGAGTGCCGTCTGCTCCTTCACCTTGAGGACAATCCACGGCTCCGGCCGGGCGGCGAGCCACGCGAGCAGCGCGCCCGCCTGCTCCATCTCGATCGTGACCTCGACAACGTCCTGCGGACGGCTGGAGCCCACCACCTGAAGCCGTGGGCGCAGGCAGGCCCAGGTGTGACGGCCGGCGCATGAGTACTGCACGATGGTCGGCGTCGTGACGTTCCGTGCCGCCATCGCGGCACGCACGGCCAGCTGGCTGTGCGCCGACCAACGGTAGTCGGCGCCGAGCGCGGTGAAGTAGAAGCCGAGATCGAAGCGTGGCGGACCAGACTGCGGGTCCATCATCCACAGGAAGGAGGCGCGGCCCGCGGCGAGCCCGAGCCGCAAGAGCGCCTGCCAGCGCTTGAGCGAGTTGCCGACCCCGTTCCACCCGAAGCGCACGTCGTACACGAGCACGCGTGAGAGACGCGTGTGCAGCTCGTGCCGAAACCGCTCGAGGCGCTGCGTGCACTGGCACTCGCGGCCATACCGCACGAGCTCGTCGCGCAGCAGCTTCGACGCGCGCAGCTGCCTGGCGCTGCACGCCTCGTGGTGGCAGTAGTTCGTCATCAAGTGCCAGGCGTTCCAAGAGTCTTGCTGAGAGGCTGGCAGCAACGAAATCCTCTCGCAGAGAAAACAGCAGCTTTGGCGTGGTACGTACGCTACTAAAAGGTCGACCCGCGTGAGAAAAGCTGGTAGGTACGCTAGTAAAAGATATTCCTGTAGGGTGGGATGGCAGACGAAGGGCTACCGTCCCCGCGCCGCTCGGCGGCCGGCACCATCATGGCGGAAACCGTCCGCGAGCTGCGCGAGGCGCAGCGCTGGGCAGCGGCACGGCAGGCGACGCTCGCCCGCTCGCCGCCGCAGCCGCCGCTCGCGTCGCCCGTGCGCTCGCCAGCGGCGCGCGCGCCGCGCGTGACCTTCGCGCCGCAGCCGCCCCCGGCTCCCGCGTCGCCGTCCTTTGTCGTTGACATGCGCGTGATGATGAGCGACTTGAAGGAGGCGCTGCGCGGGGTGGAGACCAGCGTGCAGTCGACCGCGGCAGACGAGGCCGAGCTGCGAGCACGCCTTGCCGAGCTCCAAGCGCTCTCGGTTGAGCGGCACGTCGCCGAGGCGAGAGAGCGCCGCGCCGCGAACGCCGAGGCTCAGGCGGCGCAGGCGGTGGCGCAAGCTGCACGCCTCGACGCGGCAACGGCAGCCGCGCGAGAGCCGCAGGCGCCGCCGCAGCCGCCGCCGCCGCCGCCGCCGCCGCCGCCGCCGGCGATGACGACGACGCCTGGCTCTGGTCCGCGCGGGCAACCTCTGGAACGCACGCAGCAGACCGGCCGGCGACAGACGGCACCGGCGACAGTTCGCTCAACGGGGTGTGCCACCGTCCGTGTCTCTCTCGCGGAGGCTTGTTGCGGTGCCGGCGGCGGCTCCTCGCGAGTGCAGCTTGTGGATGCGTCTTGCGGCGCGGCAGCTGCAGCGGCTGGTGTAGCTCGCGCTGGCGTCCCGAAGCTGCTGCCGTCCCCGCCTCCGTTGGGGCAACTGCCGCGCCCGCCGCCGCCGCTGACGCCGCCGCCGCCGCCGCCGCCGCCGCCGCCAGCGTGGCAGGTCGCGTGGGACGAAGCAGCGGAAAACGGTCGGTGGCTCATACAGCACATCGAGTGGCAGGTGCCCTGCCGCATACAGCATATCGAGTGGCGACCCCCTCCCCCTTCCCTCACACTGCGTGCCGCGCCGCAGCGTGTCGCCAGCATGCGGTCGGGCTTCTCGGGATGGTGCGACGCAGCGGCGCGCAGCACACGTGCGTGGCTGCTTCTGCGGCAGGTGCGTCGGATCATCGAGGCGAGAGCATGGCGGAGCTGGCGGACCCACGTCGACAAGCGCACCTGCAACTCAGTACTCTTGCTGCGCGCGCTGGCGCACATCGGCGCTCGCGCGATCTCGCGGGCGTGGCGCAGTTGGGAGGTGGGACTCGCGGCGGCTCACCGCGTGAAGCGCATCACGTGCGACGCCATGCTCCGCCGTCACCAGCGCGAGCTCCATTGGGGCTTCTCCCTCGTCCGCTCCCACGCGTGCCAGCGCACACTCCGTCGTGCCGCCTTTCGCCGACTGCGCCGCGCGCACGACGTGCACGCCCGTGCTCACTCCGATGTGACTGTGATGGCGCGGTGCGCAGTAGCGGAGTGGGTGGCGCGATCGCTCGACGCGGCGTGGCGCGGCTGGCGCAGGTGGTGCGAGATGGCAGAAGGTGCGCGGGCGGTCTCGCACGCAGGTCTCGCACGCAGGTGGGCGGCGTGGAAGGCGACCGCAGAGGCTTCGAAGCGGCGCACTGGGCTGCTGCTCCGCTCGCTTCGCTCCCTTTGTAACGTCGAGCTGCGTCGCGGCTTGTGCAGCTGGGTACAGCGCGCAGCCGAGCTCACGCTACTGCGTCGGGGCGTCGCCCACCTGCGGTGTCGCGAGCTCTCGCGCGGCTGGGCGACGTGGGCGGCGGCAGCGGTGGAGCGGCTGGCGGCGCTCGCGCTGCTTGCGCCGGCAGTTGGACAATTTCGCCACACCGCTGCCGCGCGCGCCCTTAGGAGCTGGCGCGCGTACGCTCTGGAGAGCGAGCGGCTGCGCACGCTCGCCGCTCGCGCTGTCGACCCCTGCGCCCGCGCTTGGCGCCACTGGATCGATCACGCCATCCAGGGATCGCGCATGCGGGCGGCTGTGTACCGCGCCCGCTCCTGCAACCTCACACGTGCGCTGAACACGTGGCGGCACGATCTCCGGGAGATTAAGCGGCTGCGTAAAGTTACCGGCTACATCCGCTCTCGCGGGCTTGGCGTGTGGCTGGCCGCCACAGACGATCGTCGGCGGTGGGTCGCGCTGGTCGGCCGTGCTCTCGCCCACCTGGTGCACTGCGGACGCGCGCGCGCGTGGAACGCGCTGGTGGCGGCGGCGGTGGAGCGCACGCGGCTGCTCGGCCTGATGCAACACTTGGCCCACCGCGTCGCTCGCCGCGGCGCCGCGCTCGCGATCGTGAGGTGGCGAGAGGCTCTCGCCGAGCTCGTCGATCTCGGTCACGCGCGCGCCCTCGTAGATGCGGTGCTTGGCACTCGTTTGCGCGCGGCTGTACGCGCGGCTTGGCGCGTACTCGCCCGTGGACGCCGCCGCCGTTGCACACTGCGCGGCGCATTCGCGCGATTTCATTCTGGCTACAGTCGAGCAGCGGAGGACCGTGGCCACCGGCATCGCCTGCTGACGCAAGCAGTCGTCTTGTGGCTAGCGAACAGCTTCGCGCGCAGCTGGCGCAGCTGGCGCGGTCGGTGGAGCGAGGCAGCGCGTGCACGGCGAGAGTACCGCCGTTGTGTCCTGCGCTGGGCGTCCCAGCACCTCTCGCGCGGCTGGATGGCGTGGGCGACGGCGACGACAGAGCGGCGGCGGGGGCGCGAGCGCGTGCGCGTCGCTATCCTCGCTCTGACTTGCCTCGCACAGCGGCGCGCCCTCAATAGCTGGGAGGCGGCGCACAAAGCAGACATGCGCCGCCGCGCTGCCCTCCGCATTGTAGACCCGCGGCTGCGCCGAATGGGAGCCGGGTTCACCCGGTGGTTCGAGCGTGCGGTGCAGCTCGGGCCGATACGACGGTGTCTCTCCCGCTGGCGCGCCCAGGGACACTTGCGCGCGTGGGCGACGTGGGCGTCTACGACAGAAGAACGACACGCCACGCTCGCCACGCTCGCCCGCGCTTTGGGCCACTTTCGCAATCGCGAGCTCTCGCGTGGCTGGGCGACATGGGCGGCGGCAGCGGTGGAGCGGCAGGCGGCGTTCGCGCTGCTCGCGCCGGCAGTTGGCGGCCAATTTTGCCTCGCGCGCGCCTTCAGGAGCTGGCGCGATGCGGCGGGGCGACTGCAGGTGGCAGCCGCGCGACTTTACCGGTGGGTGCATCACCGACTCGCGTGCGGATGGCGGACGTGGGCAGCGTCCGCGGCGGCGCGTCGCGAGGCACTCGCGCTTCTGTGCGCAGCGGTCGGTCATCTGCGCAGCCGGCAGCGCGGACGGGCGTGGCGAACGTGGGTCGTTCTACAGGCGGCGCGCGAGCGGCTGCGCTTGATCGCCACGCACCTCACGGTGGCCCGCGCTTACCGGACGTGGCGCCTCCTCCTCGGGCCCTCGTACACGATGCGGCTGGCCGCAGGCCGCGCGCTACACCGCGCCGTCGCGCGCGGCTTTCTGGAGTGGCTGGAGTGGGTGGCCGGCGCTTATCGGACGCTTGCCCTCGCCTCGCGCTCCGCGGGCATCTCCCCGACCGCCCCGCGTCCGCCGCCATCCGGGGATGGCGGCGGTCGCGGCCGCGAGAGCGGCGACGGGGCGCGCGGTCGGCGGTCGAAGCTCTCTAACGGAAGGCGACACGGGCGCGTCCTCCGCTCCGATAACGGGCACCGAATGGTGCTCACAGCGCCACCGCCGCCGCCATTAGCCTCTGAGGACAGCAACGCGCCGCCGCATTCGCGCATCCTAGCCAGCCTGGTGAGCAGTCTTGCGCACGACTTCGCGGCAAGATCCAGCGTTGGCCGGCCGACGGCGCACCACACGATACACTACATTTAGATACTACCGGTAGTAGTAAATGTGAAGCGTGTAGTCCCCCCAGACGGGTCCACACCCGCTCTACGACGACGGAACCGTAAACTTTGTTTGTGCGCCTCTCTACGCTTTTGCGGATGCGATTGACCTGGCGCCATCGTTGTGGGCTCCGTCGTCTCTACGTTTGTGCGGTTTTAGTCCGGTTGCATCCCACTCGATGCATCCCATGGGATCCCACTCGATGCATCCCATGGGACATCGATGTCCATGACATTGGCGCACGCGCTGCACTCCACTTGCTCGACGCCGTCCAGGTCCTCCGCTGGAAACTGGAGCGCGAGCTGACATGACGTGCACGTCAGCTCGCACAATTGCAGCGGCACCTCCGTGGCCTCGGCCGGGGCGGAATCGCCGCCGAAGCCTACGGCACCCCCTTGCGCCGCCGCCGACGCTGCGGGACCGGCAGAAGCCGCCGCCGCCGCCGCCGCCGCCGCCGCCGCCGCCGCCGCTGCCACCGCCGCCGCCGCCGCCGCCGCCGCCGCCTGCGCCTGCGCCTGCGCCTGCGCCTGCGCCGCCGCCTCTAGCGATTGGTCGACCCTGGCGGTGTCGGTGACGACTTGCCGAAGCCGCTGCTCGAGCAGTGCGAGCGTCTGCCTCGGGAGCGAACGAGGGTAGAAGGGTAGGGGGAAGTGAGGGGTGAGTGGAGGAGAGGGAGGACGAAGGGAGGAGGGCGGGCGAAGGAGAGGGTGCGTGGCTTCAGCTGGCAGCCCGAGGCGGCGGCGTGACATGGGTTTGCAGGACGCGCAGTGAGCGGCGGAGGCGAGAGAGCACGCGGCGCGCGAGCGGCCGGCGCCTGCTGCGTCGACGAGGCAAGCGTAGCGAATTGAGTCACCTGGCCCTCGAAGAGGGCGAAGCACTGGGAGATTTCGGTCACCAGCTCGTCGTGGTGCATCGCCTCCGGCTGCCGATGAGAAGTGGGGGTGGGAGGAGGGGCGGCGTGGGCGCGGGGCGCGGTGGCCTCGGAAACTCGCTTCGTGCAGCGGGAGGGGGAGATGGTGGTGGGAGGGAGCGGGTAGGGCGGGCGGGGGCGCGGAGGAGGGAGGGAGGGAGAGAGAGAGAGAGGAGGAGGAGGAGGGTGGACCGAGGTCGGAAGGGAGGAGCTGGCACGGCAGACCGAGAGCAGCGCGAGGGAGAGTGCGCTCGAGCGCGAGACAGCACGGTGTTCACAGGCCGTGTGGATTGCGGAGTGGAGAGCGTGCACCTGCGGGAGGCGACGGATCGTGCTCCCTGAATGGCGGCGGCCGCCAGATGTGTGTGCGTGTAGCCGCGGCGGCTCGCGTACCGGCCCCTGCGGCGCAGCCAGAGCTATCGCCTGAGTGAGGACGCTGGACGCGAACGACAGCCTTCGCTGGGCATCCGCCGTCGCGCCGCCGCCACCACTACCGCCGCCGCCGCCGCCGCCGCCGCGTGCGCTGCCCGTGCGTGCCGCCGCCGCGGCGCGAGCCTCGGCGCGCCGCGCAACCGCCGAGCCAGCCGCGGCGCCACCCGCCGCCGCGCCACCACCGCCACCGGCGGCAGCATCGAATAGCTCTTCGCCATTAATCGTCACGCAGAGCCGCCGCTTGAGCTCCGGAAATGCGCGGCGCCACCTGAGCCGCCCCGTTAGCATGCACTCAGACGCGGCCTCGCAGGGCGGCGGCTGGTGGGCTGTGGCGCGGCTCACAGCCTCACGGCGTGTGCGACGCCTCTCTCGGCGGTCCCCGACCCCTTGGCGAAGTAAAATTCGCGGCCGTGAGGGTCCGCAATCACGCGCGAGCCCGGAGGCACGACTCCTTCAGGGTGCAACGCGATGAGGCGCGACCCGGCAACCTGAGCGAGGTGGACCACGAAGTCCGAGTCGAACTGCCGCCCACACGTCGATGCGTCGCAGTCGGCGCCGGTTGCCGCGTCGCCTGGCGCGTGGGCCTCGGTGGGCGGCGCGGCGCCGACGAGCATCATCATCGTGCCTTGGATGAAATCTGGCGCCGTCGACGCGCGAATTGGCGCGACGCCGGCTGCGGGCGAGCCGGAGGGGTCGAGCAGGGTCGCGACGTACCTGTAGTGGCGGCGCGGCGTGCGAGCAGAGAGGGGACTCGAGCTCAGCGCGCTGCGCGGTGGGACTCGAGCTCGAGGCCGCTCGTATGCTATTACCTCGGACGCGCCTCCGCCCTTGCTGGGAAGACGTCGCCAACCGCTGCAAGCGGCTGCGGCGCCGGCTTCGGGCTTCGCTGGTGTCTCTCGCCCGATGCCGCCGCCAGCCCGCCGGGCAGCTTTACCTGACGCCGCGCAGCCGGAGAAGCCTTGCGCGCGTCCTCGGCCTGTTCGCGTTCGCGTTTGCGCTCATTGAGGCGCTGCCTTGCCGCCTCCTCCCTCTCCTCCTTCGCGCAACGCTCGTCGATCAGCATCACCTCCTCGTAGATCGCCTGCTCCTCGTCCCGATGCAGACGCGAAACCTCGCGGCGTTCGCGCAGCTCCATGTCGGCTGAACGGTTGGCAAGCGCAAAGACGCCTGGGAAGGAGCGCGTT
>Ga0163111_10000432_pt1 | contig 25095 bp, 35 predicted proteins | sample CRUFie1St18metaG_FD_109645 | JGI IMG/M metagenome (GOLD analysis project Ga0163111, IMG submission 109645) | Marine microbial communities from the Costa Rica Dome - CRUD Field 142mm St18 metaG | ecosystem: Environmental > Aquatic > Marine > Oceanic > Photic zone | place: Costa Rica: the Eastern... | reverse complement strand
TAATTTTACCAATTCCAGTATAGACGATTTCAATATTGTTATCGTCTAATCGCTGTTTATCGGCGTCGCTTAGGGAATTTTTAGTTTCGTTATCCCAAGCAACAAGTATGACAGTTTTTTTACCAGTCACTTATGAAGATTAAAGGTCACGGAGCTTTTTGACTTTAGCCTCCCTCTTTTTACGGGCAGCTTGTCTCTCAGCTTCGTATCTAGCCTCTTCAGCTTGTTTTTTTATTAGAGCAAGCTTATGCTTATGCTCTTTTTCTATTACCCATTCTTCACCTTGTATTTCAACAGCGATGTGTCGATGACAAGGAATGTGGTCAAAAGGAGCACAAGCACCTGCTGGTACTCCGCTCATCTTTCTAGGTTCAGGGTAAGTAATATCGCTCTCTATTTTAGCGATAGTTCTATGCAGCTCAAGCATTTGCTCGTCTGTCAACTGTTTTCCATCTCTTACTTGACGGAAGTAGGTTAAACCTACATGTGTTTTGAATAATTCAGACACTGATACAAAAAAAATACCGGGGTAGTTTTTGACGCTACCCCGGTAGTTTTTGTAAGTACATTATCATCCAAATTCCTCGGTCCACTGAACCCCCGGCTCTATCCGGTAGGGTCCGCTAATGTGGGCGTATATCATCGGGCTCTTGCGAGCTTCGCGTCTGGATTTCTGTTCCCCCTCCGAAGAGGGTTGATAAATTACTGTGCGACTTTTCCCACTAACTTCATCAGCTAATAGGAACGCTGGGCTTAAGCCCTATTTTAGTCTCAAGATAATGTACAGACTCGATAAATCGAGTCCAAGCGTGTGTGGTAAATTGTGTGTGTGCGTAATGCACTTAATTTTTCAGTTGGAGGCACTTCTAGTTAAAACTAGTATACCATACAGGTTGTCCAACAACCTTCCAATCAGTATTCATCACTCACTTCTAGGTAAGAGGGTGTGGAGCCTTCTTACCTTACTTTGCCTAGAATTAGCGCAGCACATTGGACCAAAGTCCTCATATCCTCCGGTGTCATATCAATAGACTGAGGCGTTTATACTGCTTTCTGTAATGGCAATTCTGACCGCACCAAAGGGTGTATTCAGTCATTTCTAGCGCAGCTAAAGCTGCAATCACATCACTTGTTCATATTCGCCCGCGCTTCGTGGATTGGGGCATTGTTTTAACAAGTCTATTTGTGTTTCCACTAATCTCGGTTTGGGGGTAGGACACTGGTGTCTCCCTCGACTGCGCCTTGCGGCGGTCATCTATCCCCCTGCCGAGGGGGAAGGAGGTCTCCCTCGCTTCATATTGTAGCGACGCCAAAGGTAGTACTACCTAGGCATCTATTTACCGCTACTTATCCCCCGCCCTAGGGGAAGTTCGATAAAGGGCTTGAGTGCATATCTTATGCGTTTATCATCTCCGTCGCTCGATGGCGTCATCTATTGCCAAAGAAAAAAATCGTTATTAAGCTCACATTCGAGATAGTTTAGCTAATTTTTCTGCGGTCTCAGCCTCGCGGCGACCTACGAAATCATTAACATATATTTCTCGAACTTCTGAGTTTACATACAGAGATACAATGAAGCTAAATCCTGACCCATCTTCTCGACTAATACCCAATAAGTGTACTATCTTCTTTAGGCCATTTTCCATTAAAATGACGCTTCCATCTTCTGTTCTCAGCTTGTTAAATAAACCATTCATGTTAGTACAATAATGGTTATTGGCATCTATTACTATTCTTTCTTTTTCAGGTTTCATATTTTTTCACCTTCCTTATTCACACTTTTGCAACAGCCGGGCAGGCAAACGCCCGGCTGTCACGGTCAAATCTTCTGTACACATCTTGTAATGTACAGGTATATCGCACTTTATGGTAGTGCGGCACCTAACTTGGCAAAATGAAACTTCAAAGTTCTTCTATTCTTTCTTCCAATACATCGATGATATTTGGCTCATCTTGTGTAATTGGGACTAAATAGACATGCTTTTCAGGGTCTTCTGCTTCCATTTCCTCGATATTTAGGTCATGGAATTCAGTATTTGTTTCTCTAATTTCCAGCATAGGTTCTATGCGGGCTAGAGATTCTTCAAGCACTTCTTCCTGAGGTTCAATCGGACTCAGGATAGGTTTTCTTCTTGAGACCTTCCCATAATTAGCAGGGGCAGGTCCCTTTCCAAAAGTTCCCATGTTTGTTTGGGAAGTCACCAACTCGTTAATACGGAGGTTGACTCTTTTGAATTCGTCTCTTATTTCATCAAAAACCGCTTGGGTTCGCTCGCTTGACGCAGCCCTTTCTCTAGAATTGTGCATGATATCATCATGCTGCTGCCTACGAAACTCTTTCATAGTTAAGTAGGACTCATCTAGTGTTTCTAGAAAGTCGGTTTTTAATGCAATCATAGACCTAACAACCAGTGTAAGCATCTCTTCGGTGCTTGCTTCTCCTGATTGTAGTCTGTCAACGAAATAGTCAAGTCTTTTTTGCGACTCAGACCTTACTTCGCTAACATTCTTCAATGTGCTGTTTTCCAGTGAAATGACATTATAGTCAGTTTCTTCTTGCTTTTTGTTCATGTTCTTGAAGCGCAGTTCATAGTAACCAACGACAAATAGTAGGATTAGGATTTCTCCAGCTCCAAAGTCGGTCAGTGTTTTTAGCGCTCCATTCAATAATGTAGTTAACATCTAATACACAAGCAAGTCATCCTTGCTCATATTGTAGCGACCCTGAAGGTAGTACTACGCTAACATTCGTTGTTCGATTACAACCCAGCCTTCGGCGGGGTTAGGTAAGACTTCCTTCTTACCTAATGACCAGTAGGATAGAGTCTCATTTGAACCAATTTTGCGCTCAGTATGCTGCCATGTAAACTGAGGTCGCTTGCGAAGTAGGTTAATCAACCGCGCTGATGTAATACCATCTTTAGTACGGGCGTTGTACCAGTCTCTAATCTGATGGAAGGATAGTACATCCATGCCACTTTCTTGTTCATACACCTTGAAACACTTCTCAAGGTTCATCACTGTTCTCTTAAATTTTGCCACAACTATTCCTCTTTATCCAATAGGCTGTGCTGATACTCATTTAGAATACGCGCAAGAGTCTCCCAAGTAGACTCATTGTTAAGTTTGAAGTCTTTTAGTCGTTGAATATCGTACTTACGGACGCGAATTGCGCTCATAGAGTCCGCTGTGCCCATTAATTATGTGCAGCTTCACGGTGCATATAAGCATTGTGAACCATTACATAGTCATTTCACTAACACTTAGGTTTAAGGTCAGACTGAAGCTGATTAGGTATTATGGCAGAAAAGCAGACTTTCACCTATTATCTGACAATTGACATTGAGGCTATGAATGACGAATCAGCGATGAAAAAGCTAGAGGCATGGGTTGAACCTACCCTTGCACTAAAGAAAAATGCTGACCTAAACCTATCAGCTATCGAGTTTGACGAGCCTGAAGAAGGAGAGGAAGCAGCAGAAGCAGAACCTTCTATTGTCAAAGCAGCGATGAAGACAAAGAAGCGCCCGGAACTAAAAATCCCCGAAAAAGACGACTTTGACTACGATAACATCCCTGATTGGGAAGAAATCGGAGAAGACAAGCCGAAAAAGGCCAAAGTAATCTTACCTGGTGTTGGCGAAGACGATGACGACCTAAGCGGATTGCTTGATGGTCTTGATGATGACGAAGAAGAAACTGAGGAAGATGAAGATGATGACTGGGACTGGGATGACGACGAAGAATGGTGATACACCTTCTCCGTTTGGCTCAGTATTTCAAATTCAAGAGCTAGAAGACATGAAAAACAGGTTTAAGCTTGTTTTTGTCGCGTTTATCATAGGTGCTCTTTATTCCTCTCTATTACTACTAGTGCTAGAGTTTACCTTAGCTGACATACTAATTATGCTAGGAACCCTGTTCTTAGGTTATAGAAGTCTCAAACTTAGTGATGAAATTAGCGAAATCAAGCAGTACCTTCATGGTGAGGGAGTACTTGCCCTAGAATAATGCACTACCTAATGCCGAATCACAAGGTACTGTCTCCAGCTGAGACAGAAGCTGTACTAAGTGCATATTCTATTACAATAGAAGAGCTTCCACCCCTAATATACGAAGACGCAGCTTTGGCTCACCTTCGCATGAAGGGAGAAGATACCCCCGCAGGCTCAGTAGTTGAGATAATGGTGGTAAGAACGAAGTTCAATGATACTGACAGCGACGACCCCGAAGACCGTTCAAAGGTGAAGTATCGAGTCATAAAGAGGGTTTGATATGGAGTATGAGGTTTGGACTGACGGCAGTTGTATCAAAGAAAGAGACACAGATAGCAAAGGAGAATGTGGAGCTGGCTATGTTATTGTCGAAAAGGACACAGGGAACATATTACACCTACATGGGGAGTATATTGGGATAACAACTAACAATATGGCCGAGTTTACCGCCGTCGAGCTGGCTTTAGAAGACCTTGTATCACGAAATCTAGGTCCTAGTGTGCATATTTTGATAGTAAGTGACTCTAAGATGGTAGTCGAGGGGCTTTCTGACAATTACAACATAAGAGAACCTAATCTAGTCAAGGCAATGGCTAGGATAAGAAAGCTAGAGGATAAGTTAAATGGTGTGCCTCAGTATCAGTGGGTAAAGGCGCATGTAGGCACCGAGCTAAATGAAATGGCTGACTGGCTTGCTTATACAGCTGCGAGGGGTTGAAGTGGTAATACAAGGTCCTGAGTTAGAGACACCCCTAGTAACAGGGTTCTATTGGTACTTTACTAACGAGGAGCTTATTGAAGATGGGGGCAAGCTAATAGCAAAGTTTGAGGTTGATACTGTAAAGTGGGTACCTAGGACAGAAAACGAAGCCTACCGCTGGTTCATGTATTCACCAAGTGCAGCACCACTTAGGGCAAAAACCGGCCTTTTGACCATCTGTAAGGTCTCTAATATCCCATATGAAGGCACAGCGAGATTTCTAAACGAGGAACCGGAGCCGGATGACTGGCTTTACACCGAGATAATAGATGCTTCCGATGTGTTGAATCTAGAACCTAACTACGACGGGTACTCAATAGAAGGCCCAATATCTGCCATGTTTGCAGTAACACCAAAGACGGACTATACTCTTCACGAGATGACAAAGCAAATCTCCGCTATACAACATGGTATGATGGGGCCTGAGGAAATAAAACGATTAAGCGGAGATAGAGTAATTCGTCACGCAGAAGTATACGAGACTGCTAGGCAGACTTCAGGTACACTTCCTGGCATTCCTGACCCCATTCATGGGGGTGTAGCAGACCGCAGATTAGGTACTTACAATAATGACGCTTGTTTTACCTGCGGGCATACTGGTAACGAAAACCGGACAAAGGCAAATAGCTGTCCTGGGCACTTTGGTAGGATAAACTTAGCAGTATCAGTACCTAACTACATGTACCTAACAGGGAATATCGACAGCTCTCCACTAATCAAGACTCTCAAGTACACTTGTCGTAGTTGTAACGAAATAGTGTTACCCGATGATGTACTAAACCCTCTTATCGAGAATGCTAAGAAGATAATGTATGAAAATAAGTTTACTAGTCCTGATGGATTTGCGTTAATTTGGAGTGCGCTAAGTGATGCATACGAAGCCTATTACAAAGAAGGAACGCGCAACTTAGGTCCATATCAATTATCACAAGGCGGCCCAGTAGCTACACCATTAACTACAAAGGTCAATCACTGTCCTCGCTGTGGCGAGAAGTCACCTATACTCCAGTTTAAGATGAAGTTTGGCTTTGGGAGAAGGGGAGAGTTTTTCCCGAAAGCAGGGGAAAGACCAAGAAATGAGTTCCCACGAAACCAAGTTACACGCTATCAAGAAGTAGCAGACTCACTAATGGCAGTACCAAACGACCAAGCACTAGCTATGGGCTTCAATACAGCAATAAACCCAAGTACAGGAGAGCCACACTCGCATCCTGGCTATATGTTTTGGACATACTTCCCAATTGCACCTAACAACATACGCCCACCTCAAAATAGCCCAACGGGTGGTTTAGACATGAACGACCTCACTAAGTTGTACATGAATGTAGTAAAAGCTAACCAAAAGCTATTGGATTTAGTTGACGATTCTCAGAAGTTCGCGAGAAGTGAATCTATCTTATTCAAAGCCTGTACGCAGGCACTTAGCCATCAAACACCGTATGGAACCCCTGCTATTTCTCAAAAGTTTGGCGGAGATGGAATAGTTAACTCGGCATTAGAGGGTCTGTATGACAGAATTAAGCCACCCGGCCAAAAGAAGAATCACATTAGAAGAATAAACCAATCTAAGATTACTGAGCATACTATGTATTCAGTTATCACACCTAACCCTGATTTAAGGATAGACGAAGTTGGTGTTCCTATTGGTGCCTGTATTCGCATGACGGTTCCTGAAGTGGTAACTGAGGATAACATAGAGTGGCTTAGAGAGGCAGTAACTATCGGTAACCCATATGAAAGAAAGGGTGTTAACGCGTTAAACGACTGGGACATAGAGAAATATTACCCTAAAGACGAAGAAGGTAACTACATTGGTGGCGCTAAGTACATAGAGCCATTTGGACCTACTAAATACTTGAAAAATCTTCAAGACGAGCCAGGTGGGGTACTAGACCCCTTTGCCACCGATGGTGTAGGAAGTAGTGAAAGAAGGCCACAGCAGATGTTCCCGGATGCGCAGACTACATGGTATAGGGAGATACTTAGGGGAATCAACGCAAAGTACTACAATAGAGAAGACCAAAGTGGCAAAGAGCAAGAAATAGCACTAGCTAGGAAAGAATTCCGATACGAATTTGCATCTAACATACGCAGACTATGGGCTATGCAACTAAAGCCAGGAGACATTGTACATAGGTGTCTTAGAAAGCACGACATGATTATGTTCAACCGTGCGCCTTCTCTCCACCGTCAAAATGTAATGGCTGGTAAAGTAATCCCACTAAAGCAGAAAGCATTTTCCTTCAATCCCACTATCTGTGTTCCTTTCAACGCTGACTACGACGGAGATGCGATGAAGTGCTTTGTACCACAGTCACCCGAAGCTATTCAAGAGTGTAAAGACATACTAGATGTAAACAAGCAAATTATCCACTCTCGCTACGGCAGACCTACTATTGCTTCTGACCAAGATGAAACATCAGGCGCTTACTTGCTTACCTTCCCCAATAAGTCTAAACTAACCTACAAAGGAAAAGACGAAGACGGTAATGACACTACTATTACTTACAACGCTTATCAAAAGCTAGACGATGATAAGAAAAAGAAGTTCAAAGGACCACATGGTACATTTGATGGGAGAATAGGCTACGATAAAGACGGTTATGTTTACTTTACTAGAAAGGCTCTAATTCAAATGCTGGGTCTAGTCTATACAAGAGATGACGAAGGTAATGTCAAATATCTAACAGAACTACCTGAGCCTGACTTCAAGGAGTATTACACTGGTAAGTCAGTAGTGTCTATGTTTATCCCTGAGGGAATCAATTGTGATTGGGAGGACTCAACAGGCGCCCCTGTTTCTATCCGCAACGGTGTTCTTAGGTATGGTACACTAGACGCAAAGGGTGTAAAGAATGGCTCTATGGTTCTAGGTGCAGCATTTGTCTATCACTTCAACTACGAGCTAGGAATTAGAAAGTTAGCGGACTTTATTGACCATGTTAACCGTCTATTCTTTGCGGCTCACCTGTATGTAGGATATACTATCGGTATCGAAGATATTTCATTTGAGTCAAATGCTACTTACAAGCATAAGGAAACCGGCGAGGAAATTAGTATAGGAATGTTTGAACAGCTAGTTAGAGAAGGTAAATCGGCTGGTTTTGAGCGCTACAACGAAACTAAAGAAGAGAAAAAGAAGTTATACGACGAAGCTAACGAAAAGATAGGAATACTCACTGAGGCTTTCTTCAATAAGACACTAGAAGAACTTCCTGACAGTTACTTTGAAGAAAACTCTCGCCATTGGTTGTCTTATGACCCGCATGGGTGGATGGAGCTACAAGTAGCAGATATTACTGGGGAATTCGATAAAGAAGTCACTAATCTTACTAAGAAAACCCAGGGCACAGCTAACCAAATGAACATAGCAGTAGTTTCAGGCGCTCGTGCTAAGAATCTAAACATTCAGCAAATGTCAGGTGCTTATGGGCAAGTGTCAATAGGTGGAAGTAGGCTAATGAGTGGTAATAAGGTAGGTCGACTACTACCACACTTTTCAGGAGGGTATTCAGTAAGCGGCAGTTACGAAGACCACGCAGACCCTGAGTTTGAACCAATAGTTACCCAAAATAAACCGGATTATTCAGGCGCAGCATTTGGATTTGCAGAACAAGCCTATTCTGAAGGCCTGTCTCCTGAAAATTATTTCTTAGCTTCCGCAGCTGGTAGGCGTTCAAGTATGGAGTCTTCTATGGGTGCTATTCAAGACTCAGGTTATCTAGAGCATCGCGTTAAACGCGCGTCCGAGAATCTAATGATAGATGATAGAGGGTATCTAGTTAACATGCGGTTAGGTAAAGTTTTGTCATTCCAAGTTGGTGAAGATGGGCTTCAACCATTCCACGCGAGAGGTCCTGACAACCCGCATGGACTTTCACTTTCCCTTCAACCACATTTCTTGTCACAGCTGTGTAAACATGGAAACACGCTTGCGGACCATTGTGACACATGTCAAAGAGCAACAACATGGAGAAACAGTCCGACAACAAGGAAATTACCACAAAATATTCTGTCAAAATTGACAAAAAAATTAGAGTCGAGAGAAATAGAAGACCCGGCAGGTTACTTTAGACGCGCTTACGAATACTACATTGAGAGCAAAGCGCGACCAGGAGAAATGATTGGCGCGACAGGTGCCGCGAATGTAGGGGAACCTGTTACACAAGCTGGGTTACGCGCGTTCCACGGTGGGGGTAAAGGAACCGTGCCTACTACGGACAGGATTATTCAGCTACTAGATTTATCCCAGTCAGCTATCAAGCAACCCGTGACTAAGTTTTACCTCAAGGATGAGTACAACAATGAAGAGACAGCCAAGAGCTTAGCTAACTTCTGCTCAACTCTTTTCCTCGATGATGTTGTCAAAGTTTTCAAATATCTCCCTGAGGAAAGAGGAATCGACATTGTATACGATGCCCAAGTCATAGATACCTTCGACCTAGACCCTGACTTTATCCGTGATTACTTAGCTTTCAAGGGAAACAACCACCAACCTAAGTTTACAGTTAATGAAACAAGTACAGGACTTAGAGTCAGGACTATGGGCTCACCGCCATACATAGATATCGACGCTTACTTACTAGTTCTTAGAGAGTCATTGGGCAAGTATCAGATTAATGGACTAATTAACGGAGGAAGAGGATTCGCAGACTTCGGTCCGCATCCAGCAGGTGGAGAGGACAGGTGGAGTGTATTCATCAAAGGCCCAGCTAAACCCTATCCTGGCGCAGCTAATCCAATGATGGAGAATGCTTACGAGCTAATAGGAGAATACTACGACGAGTACTATACTGTCTGCAACGACCCATTTTGGATTGCTCACGAATACGGTCTAGAGGCCGCTCTTTCATGTGTAAAGGAAGTCTTCAACCAACAGATGAATTCTAAGAGAGGCTTAGGAGAATTAGACTTGAGGTATATTGATGCCCTTATCGACAACATGGGTAGCACTGGCTATTTGTCGGGATTAGGTAAAAGCGGACACATGGTGTCTAACTCCACATCACTAATTGGTGGGATAGGTGGGGAAGACCCCGGAATGTCACTACGAGCGCACCCTATTATGGGTACATATGACAAGCTAGAGGGTATGGTCGAAGCAGTTACCGCAGGGAAAGACCTAGAGATAGGAAAGCGCTACATAGAAAGAAAGTCGTCTAAAGAATAACGCTTCTTCTCGTATAGTGCATCAATATCCCAACCCATACCATAGTAAATGTTCTCAACTTTCTTGATTACATGCTTCTCCGCCAAAAGGCCATAGTCTAGGGTATAGTCAGCTATTTGCTCTAACTCGTAAAAGCCAACCCAACCATCTTTGGGTAATGCAGTCGGACCATCACATACATGAGTCCAACTGAAAGAGTCACCTTTGTCTAGCTTCAAGAACCCCTTAGATTCATCAGCAAGAACATCATTATGGAACAGCGCAGCAGTAGCAGACCAATACTTCTTGGCATAGCAAGCATCGTCATCATCACGCTGGTCACCCGTCTTAGGCTCAGGACATTCACCGCAGTCGCATTTCTTTTCATATGCCCAATGCCAATCCATGTGATGTGGTAGCCACTTGTTGAGTTTGGCGTTAGCAACCAATTGAGAATCCTCGACTTCGCCTTCACGCACTTCACTTACTAATTGCTTGATGCTATCTTGGATTTCTCTTGGTGATTCACCGTTGAAAATACGACCAAGGGTCTGCAACTGAATGTTACGACCAATAGGCGCAGTATTGGTTTGCTTTGCCTCCATACCTGACATTTTCCTGGAAACTTCAGGCCAACCATCTTCGGAGAAGTCAAGGTTAAGGAACCCCTTCTTGTCATCCCACGCCTTACGACCCGCATATCGGTTCTTCTTAGCGATGAAGTATTTGTCCATGATAGCCTCCAACTCAACTACAACCTTGTCAGTGCGAAGGTCGGCTTGAACATGGTCAGTTAGAACCTTAGCAAGTGCGATAGATTCCTCGTAAACTTTCTCTTGAGTCCATTCCTTAGGCATAGTAACGAAGATAGAGTCAGTGTGTCCGAATACAACTTTGAACCCTGCTTCTTCTGCTTTTGCTTTGATAGATAGAAGTGCATTACGACCACCCATAGTAATTGTCTTAGCAATATCAGGGTCATACCAGGAAAACTTAGGGAAGGCCATAATTCCATAGAAAGACGCCCTCATTCGCTTTACTGAAAGCTGCATAGCATTCCACTTACGAGCTGCATTCTTATCACCAGCAGCTTCGGCTTCTTTCAGCTTTGCTTTGTATTCATCTCTTTGCTCGTCAAGGCGAAGAACCATCTTAGGTAGTACACCAACAGGGTTCTTACGGAAACGCACACCATTATGACCAATCATATCATCATCTAAGTAAGGCATTCCTGGTCGCACCTTAGAAGAGTGGCAGGTGTTGTATGCGCACATAATTGAAGGGTATAGACCCGCGAAATCAAGAATAACAGTCCAGTCATGCAGTCCGACTGAATCTAACTCAACAGGGTCAAGAACGATAGCACCTTCAAGGTCATCATCATCGTCAGCAAACTCATGCTCGTAAGGATAGGTTCGTTGCTTCCAATCAGCCTCTTCGTTGAACATAACACGAGCAAGACCAGTAGCATAGAAGGTGGAACGAAGTTGACAACCGACTAGCTGTTGCACGGTCTTATACGAACCAATTACATTCCATGCATCGTCAATCTGCACTAACAATTCAACATCCCGAATGTTATAGTTTCGGAATTCCTCCCAGCCGATGTGATAGTCCTTTGAGTAAAAGTCAGGTGACTCCAACTTACCATCACGCAGTCCAAGGAATTGAGCGACACGACCTAAGCGAGCAGATACCAATTCATTGTTAGTGGAGTCCTTGTAAAGACGCTTGAAAGCAACCATCATATCTAAGTGGTCAACGCCTCGTAGTGGTTGTTGCTGCCATAGATACTCACGGCCACCTTTGTGGAATGGCTCATCCATAATGCCGTAAGGCGACATAGCACCGCCACCATAAACATCATTTGGCATAAGGCCGTTTTCAAAGTGAACATCATTCATACAATGTGGGACACGAAGTGACTCCATACGGTGGTAAAGGACAGACATATCATAACCTGCACTGTTCCAACCAGTGATTACATCAAAGTCAGCCTTGTAAAACCATTCAGCAAAGGAAGTAAGCATGGCTTTCTCGGTCTTGTGCTTCTTCTCGATGATAGTCCTATCACCATCTTGGGCACTGCTTACTTCTTCTTCCCAGGTGGGATGGCAGGCAAAGACAAAGTAAGTGTCTAGCCAGTTATCGTAAGCAACAATAGAGTTGACCATCTGTTGGTCATGCCAAATTTCTTTGTTCCAATCGACTAACCACTCAGCTTTGAGTGGGTCATCTCTATGAAACTGAACGGCCTCAATATCGAAGTAGCACTTGTGAAGGTCAAACTCTTCATTACCAGTTTCATACCTAATAGCGCAAATATCCTCTTGTGCAAGGTCAGCACCATATACAGGGGTAAAGTCCTTGAGAAACTTACGCAAGTCAGAACGAGAATTGAAAGTAACACGCGCTAATGGCCTCCCTTCAATGGTTTTGCCTGACTTAGGGATAACATCAATTACACCTGAGCGTTCTTGACGCCATTCTTCTGTAAGGAAGTCAAGAGGGTTAAACACCGCCTTTGCAGGGTTGCACTTAACTCTCTTAGAGCCATCCCAAGTGTAGCGTTCCGAGAAGTTGTTTAGGTCAATATAACACTCAGCGGGAACATCATAGAAGTCAATTTGGCGGTTGCCTAACTTATCTCTCGTTCTTACTGCTACTCTTCTCCCGTCAATCTTTCGACCCATATATCCTGGGTTCTGCTCACAAATTGCTATATTCGTCATTCTGTTTCCTCTCCTTCATCTCTTCTCATTGGTGGAATTCCTAGCGCTGTCCTGATAGCGCCCGACCCAATCAAATGTCCAAAAGTAGTGTGCGGTGGGTCTTCATTCAATGGGCATTCTTCGTTAAATTGCGAATGGTCAAGGTTATTGCAGGTACAATCTTCTTCACCTCTAAGGGCAGAAATCGCTTCTTGCACTTCTTCTTCTTGTGCCCTTTCCATCCATGCTCTCCAATTGATATTCCTGTGGTAAGAACCACCGTCATAGCCTAGTGGGGGGCCATCCCCGTAATATGGTTCGACAGTTGGTAACAGTCGGTCAAAGTTGCTATGCCTACCTGAAGGTGGTTGTGACTGACCCATAGATTGTTGGTTGCCTGTTACATGTCGTGGGCGCTGTGGCCAGCGATGGTTAGGAGGAAGAAGCTCCGGCCCTTGTGACTGTGACATGCCACCGCCGCCACTACCTCTTTGAATGCGAACCCATACATTGTAGCAAGTTTCACACATAGGAACATCATGTGGGTTAGAATGAGTAGCCTGTATCGTACAATCTATCCCACCAAAACGGCAGTTTTCACCTGGGGCAAATAATCCCTCAATCATGCGGTTAACACTGTGGTCGTGACAGCGGTCTTCACCCTCCACACATACAGTTGAGCAACCATCCACTTTGCATGGTTCTCCAATAGTCACATCATCTAGTCGGTCTATCATCGATATGCCCTCCTTACAGTATATGTGTTACCGTCTTTTTCTATGATTCCGAGTAAAATTAGTACATCTGACGGGAAATTCCATCGGCGGTACTTCTCTCCCTGCTTAGTCCTATCCATGTTCATTGTGTCCCATAATTCGGACACTTCAAATGTGCCTCCGATAACAGGAGAAGGCATGATGTGGCGGACAATAGCCTGCCAAAGAGACCTTACATCATTATCGGGCACTTCGACCTCGGTAATGGTTTCCTTACCTGTTGTCTTAGAAGTTTCAATGCGGTTGTAAACATGCAGGTCAAACTTTCTTAGCACCATGTCATAAATGTCATGAAGCACATGCTCAACCGTGTGGTGGTCAGTATTTTTGACAAGACGACTGTTGGCTCTCTTAGAAACTTCTTCTCCTAGCTCAAATCTCGGCACATCTATCATGATAGGTGGTAATTCCTCTTTTTTCCTTTCTTTAAGTACCAATTCTGCAACAGCAGGTTCAGTTTCAACCTCTCCTTCTTTTTGAGATGTGTCAGTCTGTAAGATACCGGCATTAGATAGAATCTTTACCAGGCTGCGTGTCAATTCTGAAGTTTCACAATCTGCTACACAACCATATCCACCGGAAGATTCGTGAATGAAAAAGTGGTTTTCATCGGAGTCTTTACCGACTTCTGCACACAAAGGACACAATCCTTGCAGGTAATCGGCGTTCTTTGTCCGCAAGTTGGTAATAGTAGTTGGATGCTGGAGGATGAGTTGACCAATGCTTGGACCTTCTCGCTCAGCCGTAGCTTTGGACTTCTTCTTACGCGGCTCACCAGCTACTGGCTCACGCTCAGGTAGCACTTTGTCATTAGCCCATGAAATTACATCTTCCAGTAATCTTCTCTCTCTTTTAGTCCGAAAAATGACCATTCCGTCTTCCATATTGAAGGAATGCGGAGAATAGCAGCTATCGCTGAGGCCACTAATCATGCATAGGTAATCTGTCCAGGGGACTTTCCAACATTCAGTCATAAAGTTAGACTACTGCAAACACCTTATGAACATTACTCGTCAGAATCGGGCGTTTCTGAGTCCTCAGCGGCCTTTTTCTTAGGAATGACAGGTTGTACTAGCTTTGCAGAAGTACCAATTACAGAATCACCAACACCGAGAACAGCCCCGGCAACTCCGCTCATGACTTTAGCAGGGGCAGACTTCTCATCAGCGCTTTCATCACGAAGAGCTAGTGGGACTCCGCTGTTAGTAATGTGGTGAAGCAACATCCATGCTTGAGCATCTGTCAAGTCATCACTACATTCTTGACGAATTAGTAGTTTAGCATATTTCAAAAATGCTTGATATCCATTGTTAGCAAAAAACTGGTCAGCAGCTGACAACCATGATTCTTCAAGAACCACAACATCACTCACTAGCTTTCTTAGTGTTCCGACTTCTTTTCCATTGTAGGTATAGCGTACTTCTTTAGCCATGTTACTACCACCTTAAGCGGTGAACATAAACCTATTGGGTCTTAATTTCGTCTATTCTGCGCCTAATAACGGGGTCTTTTGTCTCTTTTGTGCGCTTGGCTTTCTTGACTAATTTCTGAATACATTCCGCACAAACATCAGTAAACCAATTGCTGAAACCCTCATCAGCATCAGTACGAAACTCCTTCTTACACAATTCACAAGTACGGCGTGGTGCCCAGTCAGATGGCCAGCTACCAGCACGACGAAGACCCCATCGAGTTTCTTCTTCTTCTTCTCTTGGATAATACGGGTTGAACCCTCTTGCGTTTCTCATCTGCTTGTTACTTAGATTACTCACTATCTCACCTCAAAAAATCATTTTCTCCACATACTCATCTTTAGCGTCATGCAATATCCACTTCTTCTGTAAAGAGTGTGGGTACTTGTCGGACTTTTTATCCATGAAGTCTTGCTTAGTCTCCGACCAAAGCACTTCGATAATTGGGAGTACATGAGTAGGCGCAACTATGTCAGGCCTAACTCCTGTGTTCAATCTTACTTCCGTCGCAAACGGAATACCATGTTCCATGAGCGTACAACAAATTTCGCACACCCTGATATTATGTTCGCGGGTGTTGGCCGAGGAAAGTCGAATGGCTCCCCAAAGTGGTTTGTGCATCTTGTCCCCATGTTCTCTCCACCAGTCATTTATCGTTTGTTGCGTCTTTGCATCTATCTTCATTTCTTGACCCTCAAACTTTTCCACTTTTACCCCTTCTTACCTAGGGGTGAGGGCGGAAATTCCCCCTTTTTTGATATTTTTCAATAAAATCGATGATTTTAGCGCATCTAGCCACTATTTGATTCAGATTTTTCTCAATATAGCTAGAATCATGCCCATCGAAGTACTGTGGGTGCTTCATATTGAGCCCTGCAAATAATTTACCAACAACCGAAGCTCCTATGTCGTCAAGTCGGTTCAACATGTTAGCATATTCAAAATCATAATTGCCTACGAGCTCCGCAGCTATCCATGAAAAGTCTTCTTGCCATAGTCCAATATCTTCTTCATCAACAGAATCAACTTCAGGAGAACTTAGTACCGAGTGGATTACCCTGAACATTTGTTGCCTAATCTCCGTTTCTCCCTGGTCGATTTCATCCATTATGTGAGATACCGTATGCATAAGGAACTCAACTACAAATGCTTCATGCATCGCTTTTGTAGGAACAGAATAGGCAGGGTCAAAAATCATTAGGAAGGCTTCCCCTGCAAAAATAGCCCTATGAGTCAAGCCTATCTCATTAAGTAAATCAACAGAATATTCGACCCTGCTTTCAAACTCTTCAAAGTCCTCAAAGACACTACGAATGAGGCACGAAGCCCCTACAAAGACGGCCTCTTTGATTTCGGCTTCAACATCTTTTTGCACCCCATCAGCATGAACCCACATAGCAATTGTACCCCCTGTATCACCTTAAGAGTTATCTCCGTCTAGGTTAGGATTTTCTCTCATTTCTTTTAGGAAGTACTTCCCGCAGTTCTCGTCATCATCATTGACTCCCTTCCATGGAAGCATGAAAGTCATTATCCTCCTAATGCCCATAGCAGTCCAGTTTTTGCCCCTTCTTGTACGCCATCCATCTTCATTAGCCCACTTGGAAAGTTGGCGGTATGAAACTCCAGGTCGTTGAAGAATACGGTCATAGAGAGCTAGAATAAAACGCATCTCCGCAGGGTTATACAGTAGCTTCCCATAGTTTTCTTTGTCTTCCTTTTGAGTAATTACTCGTAGTCCATATGGGGGTGAGCCAGTCCAAATGCCCTTTTCTTCAAGGTTCTTCATACCACGAATGGTCTTTGACTTCAAATCATTACGATAGTATTCTGCAAAGGCGGCTCCCATAGTAAGCATCATTCTCCCAGCTGGGGTGGACAAGTCCATACCTCCAAAGTTAAGGTAGTGGAAGTAAATACCTTCGGCTTTCCTTTGGCGGATTTCCGATAGTATCATTTCAGTATCACGAGAGTGCCTATCCGAATGCTCAAACAGGATATTGCTGATTCCATTCTCCCTACAATAGTCAAGACAAGCAAGATAGATAGGGTGAGCATGGAAAACTGAACCTGACACATCTTCAACACACCAAGCCTTGCCCCCATGACCAAACATGGTTTTCAAATCCTTATCCTCAATGGAAGGGTACCTTTCCCAAAAGGTACCTTCTCGCTTTCCATCCTTTCCTAACGGTGGAGGGGTGATTAGGTCATAATCCTGGTAAAGACCCACATCAAGGGCATAGTCAAGGGAAAGTAGCTGTGATTCCAGCCCTTTCTCTTGCTTTAGGGTGCTTGTACGGGCAATAATAGCGATTTTCTCCCTATAATCAGGGGTTTCCATGGTATATGGGTAGTTTCACGGTGGTCATAAGTGTATCGTTGAGGCCCCTCGATATGGGAAACACCGATGATACACCCCTACTATTGGCGCTATCCAGTACCCAGTAACCCCATTACTATGGTTAGCATGGTTTCAAAAACCTACCCTTACTGAAAGGAATGTTTATACCCCAACTGCAATTCTCCTTCAATATGGGAGAAAGGAAACCGACAAGGTCTGAGCGGAAAGCCGCTATGATAATCCCCTGGATTAACGAAGTAGTCGCAATAGGCGAAGCTCTATCCACCAGTGAGATAATAGGAAGGCTAACTGATGCTAACGGACCTGTAAGGCGTATAGGCGCAGCTCAATCTAAAGGCGTATATCGAAACCTAAAGCACCTTCCTAACGCTGCTGGACTCGGATATATCCTGAAAGTTTCCAAGGATTATGAGCGAGTCATGACTTCAAAAATACCAACATGGAGGCGAGTGAGTTGAGTATAGATTTATTTTGTATCTTCTTCCTCATTCTCTTTTTCTTTGGCCTTGCTTTCAGCGTCGAACCCCATGAAGACTACCCTCGTAAGGTTCCTGAGCCTTGGTATGTTACTCGTACTGTTACTATTGACTGGGAGGAAGAAGAGTAATGTGGTTCTTCAAGAAGAAAAAGAAGAAGGAAACTCCCAAAGAACCAGGCTGGTATGAAGTCGCAGAACGCAGATTCGGAAAGGGGGAAGAGGAATGACCTCCGATGAGTTTTGGTATTTCTTTCTAGGCATAGGGATTATCCTTATCGTAGCCAAGCATATTCTAAAGGAGGACAAATAATGCCATTCTGTCAGTGTAAAGATAAAGATACGATAGTATGGATAGATTGTACCTTAGGCCGTACTCACCCCATGCCAGCTAGATATGCTACCAAGCTCAAAGACTTGAGAGAGCATTGGACTATGTCCTTTTTTCAACGCCGTTTACAAATTGATAGGGGAGTTTTAGTGCTTGGAATAAAGTGCGGTGAATGCTTTTTGGAGGTACAATAATGTTTGATTTTTCACTTTTCGCTGCCCTTATCTGCTTATATCTTGTGTGGGTTGTTAACCGCCTAGATAAGAAGATAAGCGCCATAGGCCAACTAACTACAATTGTATTAACTCAAGTGTCTGCCTTCTATACTGCCGAAGATTATCCTGAAGAAGTATTAGAGAAAGCCACCAACGACTGGGAAAACTGGGATAAGGAGTGATTAAATGCCACGCAAAGGAAAGAATGGGAATATATATTCCACCCCGCGTAAGGCTGTATTCTGTAATCGTTGTAAAGAGCCATGCGGTATGTACCCAACTGGCAAAGCCGGGATTCCTAATCTATTATGTTCAACCTGTAAGCCAAAAGCAAAAAAGAAAAAACTCCCAAAAAAATACTGCAACCTTTGTGGTACCGACTGGACTCGTGAGTGGCATACCTGGAAAAGAATGCATCTATGTCGCCCTTGTAATATAGAGCAACAAAGGGCTCACCCTGAAGGCAGAAGCCGCCAATCTCACCTAACACAGAAAGACAAAGATGGTGGCCTAGCCCTCCTTCAATTCCTAAAAGAGTCAGGTGAGCTAGATGGCTGACCCTAAGTGGATTCTAGAGCGTCGAGAGCGACGGTATAATGTAGTAAAGAAAGTAGTTAGTGATTTAGGAAACAAAACATTCACTGCTAGAAGTCTTATTCCTAAAGTAAGAAAAGCACATTGGTCTTACGAGCGATGGAGAGTTTCAACACAGACTATCACAGGAGCTCTCAACCGTCTTAGGCGCGAAGGACTCATCGAAAAAGTGGGCTCAGAACACAAAAAAGGCATAAATAAGCGATTTTCTTCTAACCTTTACAGAAGTGTGGGTGTTTCTTTAGAGAAAGAATAGAAAAAACCGTGGTACTGAAACTCAGGTGGGCGCGAATACCCCCCATTTTACTGACCTCGCCTCACTGGGCGAGGTAAGTGAACTAGTAATTTACCACTTTTTGGTATTCAAAAGCGATGCACTGGTTTACTTTACTCTTCACTTTTAGCGGGGAAAACCACCCACTAACAATTGAAACCCAATACATTGTTAAGTATGACATGTGTCATATTGTATGGTTTATTCGTTCTTCGCAATTTCCGTCCGCGGAATTCTATAATTCCAACCATTGAGCTAGATGCGAGGATAATTTAAGATGACCGATTGATTAAGGTCGGAGTGAAGCCTGGTAATATCTATGGGACTAAAACCATGCGAATTTTGCGGAGGAACGGCTGATACCTTTGGCACCTATGTTAGTTGCCATAGCTGTCGAGATGAAGGGTTAAAGCTCCTTAAAAGGAGACTAAAGGCAAGGAAACGCAGGGGTGCGTTTGGCAGAAAAAGGCGCTTCGCTTTTGAGAATCGCAGCAACTAGGAAATGTTCATAAGCCGGTTGTTGATGGTTCCTAATCCATGCAATTGAAACTAACCGACTTCGGACTAAAACTGGACGCACACCAAACAACACTTGGCGACTTTAGCCCTTTACCACAAGGACAAACTACTCTCTTTGGTAAGGTGGATGAATGAGCGAGTGCTGCCTACTTTGTGGTACTAAAGAACACTTAACTTCTGTTGGCGAAGAAATTCTTTGCTACGGCTGTGAGCATAAGGTATTCTATGCTGACCGGGACATGGAGTTAATGACTATCATGTACGGTAATGAGTAAATCAGCTTTATATTCACTATGAAGCTAGTTTAGTTCATGGCAAAGAAGCCTACGCTTAGTGCGCTAAGAACCAAGGAATGGACTTTGTCCTCTAAGATTCGCACTAAAACCGAAGAGTATCGCCGTCGAAAGGCCGCCTTACTAGCCGAAAGAGATAAGTTAGAAGATTTGCGAGAGTCAATCGCAGACCTAAGACATGAGCATAGGACACTTAGAGATGAAATAAAAGAGATAGAGGGATATTAATGCCATTGAAAGAATTTGAAAAGAAACAACCGGACTGGTGGTGTAACTATTACAGAACCAGCTCAAGAGACTTAGCTAAGAGAGTTAGACAATACATGAATGGAGAAATTTCTATCGGTATGGTCGAAGTTATGGTAAAGGCAATAGAAGAAGACGAAAAAAAGAGGGATAAACTTGATTGATACAGAAACTGCATATATGATTATTATTGGCCTGCTTGCGATTCACCTATTTTTCTTCATGGGCTTTCAGTACCAGCTACTGCAAATGCTCGATGAATTAGCATTCCCGTCAGATGACCCTATTATGACTTCCACCCTAGAGGATATAGAAGTTTTCGACTATGAAGAAACGCCACCTCAACAGGAACCCGAAGTCTTTGAGTATGGAGAGGCTAGTGAAATCGAAGAATGGGATAACAAAGAGCCCGAAGCTCCTGAAGTCTTTGAATACGCAGAAGAAACCAAGGAGGTCTCTAAGCCAACGACTAGCGTATTGTATGAGGTTGGTAACTATACTGAATCAGGAGAAGCCACACTCCGTCAAATCAAAGGAATGCGCAAAGATGATATTATCGGCATTTGTGAAATCCACGGACTTGATACTGAAGGTACAAAGACTCAACTCATTGAGCGTATCAAGGAAAACGCTGCCTAGAAAGGGTACCTTTATAGTCTGCCTGAACCTGGAAGGGTTGAGTATTATGGCGAAGAAGCTACTACATATAGTAAAGGAGGGAGAAATTGTTGCTACAATTCCTTTCTCTAAAAAAGCAGAATTAGCCGCATTTGCTAATGCGGTTATTGGACTAAAGAACATTGGTTACACTTTGAAAACCAGTCAGACGGGTGACCTAAATGGCTAATCTCTTCAAGAGAGCAGACGGACAACGATGGCAGAAGAATCACATAAGCCCCTCAAAGCTAGACCTATGGTCTAAGTGTAGTGCGGCATTTTGGTTTCGTTATGTCATGGGTATCAAGAAGCCAGGGAAAGTTTGGCTTCCACAAGGAACCGCTGTACACGCTGGCGTTGAGCATCTGTTGAATGACTTATCACAGGGAATTGTCCGTGAGAAAGAATACTACGAGTTAATGGCTGAAATGGCTTGGGAAGACCAAGTTGAGAAGTCTAAGGGCGTTGTGTATAGTAAGAAAGGCTTTGAAATGACTGAAACCCAAAAGCAACAAGCGATTGATGAGGCAAAGTATTGGTTTAGTGGCTTTTATGATGCACTACAAGACGGTGGTACTATTGATGGCTTCGACCCTCGTAGTGTAACTGAAACAGAAGTCGATGCTATCCGTCAAGTCGATTGGGGGCCTGAAGGTGGGCCTGAGACTTTCGTTAGAGGATATATTGACTGGGTTGTTGATGTCGACGGCCCAGTAGCCAAACTAGCCGACCTAAAGACCTCTAACCCTAACCCTCGTTGGGGTTGGTCAGATAACAAGGCTAACGCACAGCTACAAGCAACAGCGTATGGCTATATGACAGGAAAGCCAACGGAGTTTGATTACATTATTATCCCTAAGCAAGAGCTTTACACGGCAACAGGCATGGATAAGAGAGATAAGAAGAAGGTTGTACCATACCGTGCTAAGACTGTAAGGACTAAACTACACTATGACGCATTTATCAGCCGTCTTCGTGCCTTCGTGCGTGATACTGACCTTCACAATGATTACAAGAATTTCAAGCCATGGCCAAACCAAAAGGCAACCAACTACGGCTGGTGTGATAACTTGTGTGATTACAAAGAAGAGTGTCAGTCTCACTTCGGAGGAAATTGAGAATGTTTTGGGACCCGTACTTTGGTTGGGACACATATATGATTCGTTCATGTTTGTTTGGACTTACTATTTTGTGCGGGTTGGCTTCTTTCGTTTGTTCAACTGAAGGCTTAGGTTGGGACTATCCGTATATCTCACTTTATTCTTGGGCAGTGGGTAATACCACTGCGGTCTTGATTAGCACTATTCTATTGCTAGTCGGTGGATTCTATTTTTGGAAAGTACAAGTCGGTGATATATGATGAAAGCAGTATTTTTATGGAAACCTTACGATGCACCTGGAGATGTTCAAGAAATGTTACCAGTGTGTATTGAGAAAGCCCGAAGTATTGGGTGGAATGAAGAATTGAAATTGTTTAGCGAAGGATATGGAAAAGGGAAATCCTGGGATGATTTGATGGCTTTAGCTCATGCGGGCACTTTGACAGGTGTCATATTGCATGATATAGCAAAATGGCATGGGAAGGGGTTGATTTTGGTTGACCAATTGAAAACTCTAGACGAAAAGAAAATCCCAATATCGGTCGCACTAATGGATTATGAGGAAGTCAATATTGCTACTTTGAAAGTAATTGCTGACTCTTCAAAGTATTATTCTCGACTCCGCTCTAAGTCTATTAGAGTAGGAATGAAGCAGAAGAAAGGTGGAAGGCCACCATTTGGTATGTCTTATGATGAGCAAAGGAACCTAAGGCCTAACGACCAATGGCCTATTGTTCAGCAGATTTTCTCTATGAAGGGTAATGACTTGCCAATTTCTCTTATTGCTCAAAGAGTTGGACTTTCCAACCAAAAGGTACGGAATGTAATCAAGACTCACGAAAGCCGCTTTGCTTAAGGAGCTCTAAAGAACAATCCATCTGCGCCTCTAGCAGTGCTTCGTACTCTTTGTGGAGAGCGACGAGCCTGTGCGATAAGGAATAGAAGTCCTCCAGCAACCATAAAGCCACCAAGTCCTCCAGTAATTAGTCCTCTTGTACCCCCTTTAGCGGTAGCCTTTCTCAATTCTTTCTCGAAGTTATCTTCTATACCTAGCTTGTCAGCGGTTTGCTTGTAGTCATCAAGAATAAGGCTCAACTCTTGGTTAAGTACCCTAGCATCTAGTCTAAGTTGTGCTAGTTGTTCTCCATATCCTAGCTCTAGTCCTTCAAGAGCAAGAATGTCACTGTTTAGTGTGGCTAATTCTTCAGGCGCCTCTCTTTCTGCCAAGTCAGCATATGCACGATTAGCACGAAGCCTGCGCTTGGTCTTTAGAGTGTTTTGAGTTTCATATAGAAGGCCTTCAAGCCTATTGATAGTATTGTTGACTACTCCGATAGAGTCTTTGATTTTGGTTGCCTCTCCTTGCTTGAAAGCTAATGCTGTTAGAGCTGAGCTTGTACTATTGCTGTAACCAGTATTCCACTTAGTAGGTAAGACCATCATAGTGGCTCGCTGGAAAGGCCTCTTGAACCTACCATACTCCTTAACGAAGTTTGACATGTAAAGTGCATACGCTTCTGCATATTCTTCTTTACTTAACTCTTCATTACCCATCGCAGCAGCCCACAGTGTTTTATCTGTTGGTACTATTTCTCCTTCTGATAGAAGATTCCAGTTTTCGACATTAGGCATTGTACTTTGAATAGGATAAGTTAGACTCTCGCCAATGGATGGGCGATACTCATTAACTAGGTGGGCGTGTTGACTCATTCTTAATCACCCTTGAATTTCTTAATTGCATAAGAGATAGTAGCCACTCCGTAGCTTGTTGCAGCGGCCCTTCCCATGTATTTTCGTAGTTTGTCATCGGTAGCTGTTCTGCGAGCGGCTAGTAAAGCACTTCCTATACCAACACCACCAGCTCGACTTAGCTCTCCATATCCAGTAGGAATACCGTTACTAACTAGGTTGGTGATACCGCTTACTAGAATATATCCACCTCTAAAGGCCATTCTCTTGAAGTCTGTGTCTGCGTCAACATTAGAGCCATCTAGGACATAAGCACCGATTGTGTTGCCTAACACAGCACCACCGACACCATAGAATCCAAACCAAGTAAGGGGCTGAATAATAGGCATGGAATCTTCGACAATTCCCTGGAGTTGTCCTACTCCATTAGCCATTTTTACCGCAGTCCCCAACACTTCATCATCTCCGTCTATTGGTATTTCTCCGTCGAATTCACTTGCTCTCCATCTGTTGATTACTTTAACTTCCTTTGCCTTTCTCATTGAATCAACTCGCGGAACTTAATAATAAGAATCCGCCAACTCCGATACTAGCCATCTTCGCAAAGTATTGAGGTTTGTCTATGATAGCCGCAAGTTCTCGGACTACTCTCTTGCTACCTGGGGCACCTAAACCAGCATAGATTAGTCCAGCACCTATCCACCATGTAGCAGTTTTACCCTGTGCAGGGAAAATATATCCTGAACCCCTGTGAGGGTTGTTTTTCAGGTGTTTATCATGCAGCATTGTATCACTCCAAAAGGTCATTCATCTTAGTAGTTTCTTTTTTAATCTGAGTCGTCTATTCTGAAGCGCTTATCACTAAAGGCAGTCTCACTGGATATGTTTTTCCACATAGCCATACCTAGTACACCTGCAAATACTACACCCGCTGCACCAGCCATCTTAGGGTAGGTAATTCCTGAAGAACCTACTGCTAGATTCATACCTGACGAAGGTATATTGGCACCAGTGGTAAATGCTAATGATGTTCCAGGGCGCATACCATACACCTTAGAGCTAACCCCTCTAGTGTTAACAGGAATACGAAGTGAGGAATACATGTAGTAGTTGCTTAGACTCTGTTTTATCACAGGTCGTAAGATAGCAACATCGAAAATAGTTTGATAGAATACATCACCATATCCACCTGCTAGGCCTTTGTATGCACCGGCCTTCAAGCCACCAATTCCTACATCAACAAAGCCATCACTAGCGAATGGTGATGATGTAATGGCACCTTCGTCTGCCCCTAGCTTTTTCCATTTGATATTGAACTCTTCAATATCAAATACTGGTAATTCGACCATATCTTGGAATGCGCCTAATGCACTCAATGTCTTATGTATGTTTACTACATCTTCGGTGTCATTAATCGTATCTTCATAGATTCTTACTGGGGTAACTCCTGAGAGTAGTGGGCTCAATATCCTAT